>JGI994J12354_10002389_pt1 | contig 18408 bp, 16 predicted proteins | sample IntmicLarv3ML3BL_FD_12354 | JGI IMG/M metagenome (IMG submission 12354)
GACGGTATCATCATTGGCGAAACCAAAGAAGACATGACGGTCAAGGTTTCATCCACGAAAAAAATGTCGCGTGTTATGGTTTTACAGTTTGACGGCAAAGATAAATACAAATGAAGACAAGTCCTGCGAAATTTTTAAAAGCGGTATTTCCTTTTTTGACCGTGCTGTTGTTATGGCGGCTGTCTGTTCCTTTTTGGAATCCGGGCGGTATTTTGGCGATAATTCCAATATTCTATTATTCTTTTATTAACCCAGTGGCCGGGTTTTCATTGTTTGCGGTTTTGTCATGCTTTTTGATTGATTATAAGTTCGACAGCTTATTATTCTGGACATCGATATATTGTTTGTTTTATGCCGTAAATGGATTCCAAAGCTTTGTGGATTTAACACGCCAGAAAAACGACGGTGTATTGGTATTTATGGGATTTTTTGGTGCATCCGCACTTATACTGTCATTAATGGGTTTCAGCTTTCAAAACTTGATTCATGTCGTATGGCTGATATTATGGTCTGGAATACTGTACATACCGTTTACCGCAATCGCCAAGAGAATAAAGAATGATTGATACAGAAGTTGCCAGACTTTTTGACCGGCGTTCCGCAATATTTCTGACTGCGGGTGCGGTGCTGACTTCGGTATTGGTTATGCGCATGTTACAAATGCAGGTATTTAATTACAGCGATTATAAACGCAAATCTGAAAATAATTCTTTTCGCATTCAAATGGAAATGCCGGAACGCGGAAAAATATTATCTCAATCCGGTATGCCGATATCCCGCGATACACAAATTTACAGAATTTATATTATCCCCGAAGAAGTCGAAGATTTGGATTCATTAATGTCACTGTTAATGGACGAATTAAAATTACAACAAAAGCAGGTTGATAAAATTTATGCCCGTATAAAAAAACAGGCAAAGTTTCAACCAGTATTAATCAGCGAAAATTCAAATTGGAAAAAGCTGGCTGAATTACAAGCAAAGAATTTACCGGGATTACATATAAAAAGTGGATTTACCAGAATTTATGAACTGGGGGCGGCGGGGGCACAAATATTCGGATATACCGGCATTCCGGATAAAACTGTTTCAAATATACCATTTTTTACAACGGGTATTTCTGGGCTGGAACGGTCATTTAATGAATTTTTGGCCGGAAAAGCCGGTCAAACCGTTATGATAACAAATGCAATCGGGCGCGTTACCGGCGAAGATAAATCACAATTTATACCGGCCGAAATCGGTGGGGATTTAAAAATAACCATTCGCGAAGATATCCAGAAAAAGTTACATGATTCTTTGACTCTGAACCGGTCCGGGTGTGGTGTTGTAATGGATATTAAATCAGGGAATGTTTTGGCAATGACATCCGCCCCCAGTTTTGACCCGAATAATTTTCGTTTGGATGACGGCGAAGAATATATTGCGTCATTGCGTACGGATTTTGCAAAACCATTTATGAACAAAGCATTAGAAGGTCTGTATCCACCAGGTTCGACATTTAAAATTGTTGTTGCGTTGGCGGCATTGGAATCCGGGGCGGTAACACCAACCGAAAAAATCCACTGTCCGGGTCATTGGGACTATGGTGACAGACGATATCACTGTTGGGAACATCGTGGCCACGGTAATGTTGATTTAATCGGCGCGTTAAAACATTCTTGTGACATTTATTTTTATCAAATTGCATTGCGTATTGGTATTGATGCCATTCGGGCAATGGCGGTAAAATTGGGATTGGGTGAAAAATTTATGGACGGTGTTTTACCGCGCGAAATGGCCGGCGTTATCCCAGACCGAAAATGGAAAGAGCGTCACAATGGCGCGCGTTGGTTACACGGTGACACGATTATATCGGGAATCGGCCAGGGATTTATTCTGACCAACTGTTTGCAATTGGCAACAATGACGGCACGCGCGGTATCAAACAGCGCGGTAACACCACGATTAATAAATGACGAAAATGATAAAAAGGCCGGTGATTTTCCGTCTTTGCATTTACAATCACGCAATATAAAATCGTTATTGAATGGTCTGGAACAAGTTATGCAACGCGGCGGTACGGCCGCGGGTGGTGCGATAAATATACGCGGTCAAAAAATGGGTGGTAAAACCGGTACTTCGCAAGTGCGCAGCATTTCCCGCGCGGAACGCGATACGGGTGTTTTAACAAACGAACAATTAAAATGGAATATGCGTAATCATGGTTTGTTTGTTGGATATGCACCGACCAGTAATCCAAAGTATGTCGTATGTGTTATCACAGAACATTCCGGCGGCAGCAGCCCNGCGGTACAAGTCGCCGCCGCAACAATGACGGAGCTTTTACAAAATGGCTAGACAGACACGCGTTTCAAATGCGAATATGATGACATATTCAGAAAAGCTGAGCCGTTTTTCATGGGGCTTGTTTTTGCCAATGTGCATGGTTTTAACAATATCTATATCGGTATTGTATTCGGCGGGCGGTGGTTCTTGGCAACCATTTGCATTGCCACAATTAATAAAAATAATGTTGGGGTTTGGGGTTTTCTTTTTCGCGGCATTGATGAATATAAAGTTCTGGGTTAAATCGTCTTACTTTGTTTATGCCATTGCGTTGCTGTTGATAATAATGGTTACATTTGTTGGGCATACCGGAATGGGCGCACAGCGTTGGCTGGATTTGGGCATAATGCATGTTCAACCGTCCGAATTAATTAAAATAGCACTGGTAATGGCGTTGGCGCGGTATTTTTCATGGATGAATTCTGTTGAATCCGCACAATTAAAAAACTATTTAATACCTTTTTTATTATTACTAGTGCCGTTCAGTTTAATTGTGATTCAGCCGGATTTAGGGACGGCATTATCATTGGGAATGATTACAATCGGAATGCTGTATATAACCGGTGCACAGAAAAAATGGTTTATTATTGGGTCAATTTTGGCGGTTTTGGCAGCACCCGTTATGTGGTATGGCGGATTACATGATTATCAAAGAAACCGAATAATTACATTTATTAACCCAGAACATGATTCCCGCGGGTCAGGATACCAGATAAATCAGGCAAAAATTGCATTTGGCAGTGGCGGTTTAATCGGCAAAGGATATATGTCCGGAACACAGTCACAACAACAATTTTTACCAGAAAAGCAGACAGACTTTATATTTACCATGCTGGGCGAAGAATTTGGCTTTATCGGCGTATTTATACTGTTATCTATATACAGTTTTATTATTGTAATGCTGTTTTGGTGTGCCAAAACATGCAGAAATCGATTTGGGCAACTGGTTTGTTTTGGTTTTATGTTGAACTTTTTCATTTATTACTTTATAAATATATCCATGGTTTTGGGACTGATGCCAACCGTGGGTGTTCCATTGCCATTAATGTCGTTTGGCGGCAGCAGTCTGTTATCATTAATGCTGGGGTTTGGTTTATGCCAAAATGCACATATCAACAAAGACCAACAACTGTCTGCCAAAGGGTTTTAAATTATGAATTTGCTTATCGTCGAATCTCCATCCAAAGCAAAAACACTGGAAAAGTACCTGGGGGCAGGTTGGAAAGTTATTGCGTCAATTGGTCATGTGCGTGACTTAGTCCCGGAAAACGGCAGTGTTGATACTGAAAACGATTTTGCAATGCGTTGGCAAATTATGCCAGGCAAAGAAAAACAAATAAAACTGATAACCGATGCAGTAAAAAAAGCAGATTCTGTATATCTGGCGTCGGACCCGGACCGCGAAGGAGAAGCAATCAGTTGGCATCTTTTGGATATTTTAAATGAAAAAAAAGCATTAAAAGGCAAGGGTGTTTATCGTGTTGCTTTTAATGAAATTACAAAAAAAGCCGTAATGACCGCGATTGAATCACCGCGTGAAATTGACCAAAATTTGGTTGATGCATACTTGGTACGACGCGCATTGGATTATTTAATCGGGTTTGGTATATCACCATTATTATGGCGTCGGAATTTAGGTCGTTCGGCGGGTCGTGTGCAATCTGTGGCGGTAAAATTGGTTGTTGATCGTGAACGCGAAATAGAAGCTTTTAAACCAACAGAATATTGGTCGTTGGATGCAGAATGCAAAACACAAATTGCGAAATTTAATGCAAAGCTGACGCGATTTGGTGGCGAAAAAATAGAAAAAATGTCCATTGGAAATCAAAAACAAATGGACGAAATATTATCCACATTGACCGCACCAATACCGGCAAATGTATCAAATATAGAAAAGAAAAAAGTCAGCAGAAAACCAACCGCGCCATTCACGACCAGTACATTGCAACAAGAAGCCGCGCGTAAATTGTATTTTTCATCAAAGCGCACAATGTCCGTTGCACAAAAATTATATGAACAAGGTTTGATTACATATATGCGAACTGACGCGACTAATTTGTCCGCAGATGCGGTGACCGCGATACGCGGATTTATCGGTAAAACATATGGTGACGCATTCTTGCCGAAATCGCCAAACATATATGTAACAAAATCAAAAAATGCCCAAGAAGCACACGAAGCAATTCGTCCAACAAACTTTGATTCTGCGGCGCACAATTTGTCCGGTGACGAAGAAAAATTATATGAACTGATTTGGAAACGCACAATTGCATGCCAGATGACCAATGCAGAATTTGACAGCGTGTCTGTTGATATCGCTTTGAGAAATCACGGACAAAATGTCTTGTTTCATTCGGTTGGTACAACACGGACTTTTGACGGATTTATGAAAGTATATATCGAAGACAAAGATGATTCCGACGATGATGATAATGATACAAAATTACCACCATTGAATATTGGCGATGATATAACCATTGAAAAATTAATCCCAGGACAACACTTTACACAACCACCCGCCAGATTTACCGAAGCATCATTGGTAAAAAAATTGGAAGAATTAGGTATCGGGCGTCCGTCAACATATGCAACAATTATGTCGACAATTGTTGACCGTAATTATGTCGAACAAGATAAACAACGCAGATTTAATCCAACGGCCGGTGGGTGGGTAATTTCCGGGTACTTGGCAAAATATTTTACAGATATGGTTGATGTACACTTTACGGCAAAAACCGAAGATACTTTGGACGATGTATCAAATGGTGCGATGAAAAAAATACCTGCTTTGACCGGCTTTTGGACACCAACCCAGAAAATGATTGATTCGGCGCGTGATATAAAAACCACTGAAATCATCGATGAATTAAATGTGGTTATGGATAAACACTTGTTCCCAGAAGGCGATAAAAAATGTCCAAAATGTGGTGGGGTATTGGGGTTAAAGCTTTCGAAATATGGTGCGTTTGTTGGATGTTCAAATTATCCGGAATGTGACCATACGAAACGGCTGAATACAATATCTGACGGTATTATATATACGGACGAAGGTTCAAAATCAAACGATGTTGATTTGGGTGACGGTATATTATTCAAAGTTGGTCGATTTGGTCCATATGTCACAAATGGCACAAAAAACGCCAGTGCAAAAAAATATACTGCGGATACAATTACATTGGAAATCGCCCAAGAATTATTAAGCACAGAAAGCAAAAAAGCCGAAGCGGTCGAACTGGGTGAAAATCCGACAACCGGGAAAATGATACTTTATTATGCGACCGGTCGTTATGGCGCATATATATCATCGAACAAGGTAAATGTATCGGTCAAAGAACAACCAGATTTGGCAACCGCCGCGGAATTAATAAATAACAAGAAACCCAGTACCAGATTTAAGAAAAAGTCATAATATATAAAATTGGCAAACTATAACAGAAATTTTACCGATGAATTGCGTGAACGACTGTCCATATTGGATGTTGTTGGAAAGCGTATTCCGCTGACAAAAAAAGGTCAAAATTATTGGGGATGTTGTCCTTTTCATAATGAAAAAACGCCCAGCTTTTCCATAAACGAAGAAAAAGGGTTTTATCATTGTTTTGGTTGTGGGGAACATGGCGATATAATTTCGTTTACTATGAAATCAGGTAATATTGATTTCCGGGCGGCAATCACAGAACTGGCCACAATGGCCGGATTAAAAATGCCGGATTACAAGCCAAAGCCCGCCGCACAAATCGCACGCGAAGAATCTTATATCGAAATAACCGAAGGGGCGACAAAATTATTTCAGCAAAAATTATTTGATTCAGACGGTGCGCATGCGTTGGAATACTTGGAAAAACGCGGTTTCAGTTTGGATACAATAAAAAAATATCGTTTGGGATATGCGCCAAAAAATAATGTTATTTCCAATAAGTTTGTTAATTTAAAATCTGAAAATTTATTGGCCACCGGGTTGGTACGCCACGGTGATTATGGAAACTATGATTTTTTTCGCGACCGATTAATGTTTCCAATATTTAATACAAATGGGCAAATTGTGGCTTTTTCCGGGCGCAGCATGGACGGTTCAGAGCCCAAATATATAAACACATCAGATACAGAAATGTTTCATAAACGCAAAACTGTATTTGGATTAAATTTTGCCCGCGACGCCATACATCGCAATAACCGGTCAATTGTTGTCGAAGGCCAAATTGACGCCATACAAATGCAGGTTGCCGGATTTGCCGAAACGGTCGCGCCACTGGGGACTGCATTAACCGAAGACCATATTGCAATATTATGTAAACTGAATCGCAATATTATATTTTGCTTTGACGGCGACAATGCGGGACAAAAAGCCGCAGTACGCGCATGCAGTATAATTCTGCCTTTTTTACGCGATAATTCAGATATTCGATTTGCTTTTGTTACCGGCGGCAAAGACCCTGATGATATTTTAAAATCCGAAGGTGGTGTAAATATCATGAAAAAAATTATTGATACCGCGCAACCATTGGTGGATTTTTTATGGAATATCGCAAACAAAGATTTTGTTATATCCACACCAAATGGTCGCACATTGGCGGAAAAATTTTTAAAACAAGAATTGGCAAAAATAACAGATAATGATTTGCGACGCGAATTTGAAAAAGAATACAATGGGCGTAAATTTAACCAATGGCACAAATGGAAAAAAGACACAGAAAGCACAGTTATCGCTGTCCCGGATGTTGACCAAATAACCGCAAAAACATTGGGCGCGTTAATAGAAACTTATCCAGAATTGGCGGAACGGCATGGGGAATTTTTGGCGACATTGGGGATTTCTTTTGATAACAATGGCACAACCACTGATTTAAATGTATCGGATGCGGAAAAGTTTATCGTGTTGTTAAAATTGAAAAAATATATCGAAAAATTACAAAACGATAAAAAAGAAATTTTATCAAAATCAATCGGTGACGATTCTGTGCGCGCCCGGATTTCCGCCATAGACAGCGAAATAGAAAAATCAAATAAACGAATTGAATTATTGGTTACAATTGAATAAATGTATTTTTATACATTAAACAAGAAATGACATATATCACCTTCGGTCATTATATAATCACGACCAACCAGACGCATTTTACCCGCTTCTTTGACCGCGACTTCGCCGCCCGCCGTGATATAATCATTTGGTGACATGACTTCGGCACGAATAAATCCGCGTTCGAAATCAGTATGAATTTTACCCGCCGCCTGGGGCGCGGTCATTCCACGCGTAATTGTCCATGCATGCGCTTCTTTTGGTCCAATTGTATAAAAAGTTTGTAATCCCAATGTTTCATAACCTGTGCGAATAACCTGGTCCAGACCGGATTCGTTTAGCCCCAGTTCCGATAAAAACATTTTTCGTTCATCAATATCGGTTATTTGGGAAATTTCCATTTCTATTTTACCAGATATAACCAAGACGGCCGCGGTCGCGCCAAATTTATCACAGACCAGTTTTGTATATTCGTTACCGGTTGCCGCAGATGATTCTTGGACATTACAAACATAAATTACCGGCTTTTTCGTAAGTAAATTAAATGGTTTTGCATCAATTTCTTGTAATCTGGCGGGAATACTGTTTTCCAGACCTTTTTTGATTTCAATCGCATTTGCTAATAATTTCGCGGCTTCTTTGTCCAGTCCGCGTGCTTTTTTTTCCAGATTTTTTATCTGTTTATCCAATGATTCAATATCCGCCAACATTAATTCTGTTTCAATTGTATCAATATCTGATAATGGGTCTATTTTCCCGTCGACATGTATAATATCGTCATTTTGAAAACACCGCACCACATGAATTATCGCATCTGTTGCCAAAATATTACCCAGGAATTTATTCCCCAAACCTTCGCCAGCAGACGCCCCCCGAACCAGTCCCGCAATATCAACAATTTCCAATTGTGTTGGGATTATCTTTTGTGACCCGGCAACCGCCGCCAATTTATGTAAAATTTCATCCGGCACAACAACCCGCCCGGTATTTGGCTCTATCGTGCAAAAAGGGTAATTTTGCGCGTCTGCCGCCGCACTTTGTGTCAAAGCATTAAATAATGTCGATTTACCAACATTCGGCAGCCCAACAATTCCACAATTGAATCCCATATCTATTTCCTTTATAATAAGGATTAATATGACCTATCTTTGGCAAGAATTCAATATAAAAACTTTTCCCGCAGAAACAATTGTTTTTCGCGATGGGGTATTTATGGAAAATCTTTCTGATTTTCAAAATGCAGAATATAAATCAGAAAATGAAAATATTTATATAAATATATTTAATAAATCTGATTTACCAATTCATATTATTTATATTGGCGAATTAATTGATGAAAAAAATATAAATATTGATATATCTGTACCAAATACAAATGTGTTTTTAACAATTAAAACAAAAAATAATAACCCGGCTTTTTTGAACATTTTTATCAAAAACACCGGTAAAAATTCTGGTTTTAATAGTAAAATATTATGTCAAAATTATTCAGATTTAAAGATTTGTGAAAACGCGATTCATCTGGCAGAAAATACAAATATAAATATATCTACGAAAATTATTGCCCATGCGGATTCTTTTTCCAAAGTCAGTGGTATTGCAGAAATATCAAAAAATTGTCCCAATTGTAATTCTGATATGAAATTTTCAGCCATGGCCGCAAAAAGTGCAAAATTGGAATTTATGCCCGCACAAATGATTTCGACAATTCCAAATACCGCAGAACATTCTGCGTCAATATATCGCGGCAGTGCGCCCCAGATAGAATATTTACACGAAGCAGGGTTATCCAAATCAGAAGTAGAAATAGCCCTGAGAGAAGCATTTATAAACGATTTTGATTAAATAAAAAATCTGCGCGATTTGCGCAGACTTATTTCTTCTTAAAACCTTGCTTTGCCTTAAACTTAGGCTTATCAGGGTCAATCAGAATGACTTGCTTACCACGGCGTATTTGTTTTATGTTACCGCGCTTCTTCCAAGCCTTTAAAGAGCTTAAAAATTTCATATCTAAATCCTTTTAACCAGATGATTATAAACTCTTTTTTCTAAAAATCAATCTTTATATAATATATATTTGTTGTTTTTGTTGTATCTGTTAGTTTTGTTGAAATTAGAGTTTTTTGAATTTTTAACAAGTTTTTAACAAAAATATGCCGATTTTCTGTGATTTTTAATCAATTTGTTGAAAATTTATCAAAATAATTAACAGTTGAAAAAGATAGTATAAAAAGGCTTTTTTAACAATTTATAGATAAATGTTTTTATACTTGTTGAAAAATGTTGAAATTGTTATAATTCTGATATATCTGAGAGAGGGGATAATTGAAACAACAAGTTTTAAAAGCTTTGGCGAATCCGTCGCGCATATTTTATGTGCCTTATTCGTTGGCGGTGATGAATTTCGCGATTCAATTTATTGTATTTATATTCATATTTATAATCAGTTTATTAATATCAAATAATTTTAATACAGTTAATCCATTATTCTTTTTGATATCTGTTATAATTGTTCACAGTATTCTGGCGGCTTTTTCAAAAAAAGAACCACAACTGGCACAAATAATATCGTCAAAAATAAACCTGTATAAAACAAAAATACCAAAGAAGTTGGCTGCATAAAATGAAAGAATTTTTAGAATATTTTGTTGGTGGAAATTTTCCTTTGACCGCAGTTATATTGGCAATGGTCGTTATTTTTGTATTTATTATTTTAATGCTGTATGTTCCAACTTTGACTTTGTGGATTTTTCCAAAATTTGGATATAAAAGGTATTCTGATTATTTGCCTTTTAAAACAGTATATTCTGATGATTCAATCAGTTTGACCGACGGGTCATTAATTCGCGCGTATAAGTTTTCTGGTGTTCAAACCAGTATGCAGGATGAAAAAACCAGAAATCAATTTTTGGAATTACGAACACAATTATTTAATCAAATTCGTGACCCGGGTGTTACATTACGATTTTTTACGGTTCGGGATTCGTCTGATGAAAAGACCAGTTATGAATTTGACCAACCGGTATTGCAAAAAATTTATAATAAATGGAATGACCAAGGTTTAAAGATTTTTACCAATAATTATTATTTGGTAATTTCTGTCACAGGGCAGGGTTCACGCGAAAGACTGAATCAATATTGCAGTTATATTGAATCAATATTGGCGGCGTACAGCCCGACGCTGTTAAAGCATAATAAGCCTGAAAATCTGGCAAAATTCTTTGGTCGTATATTATCGCCGGTTACAAAACCCACACCGCAAAGTTGCAGTCAAAAAATAGCGGATGTAATAACAGTAAATGATGTTGAATTTATAAAAAATGGTCTGGTGCGATACAGCAGTGGGGCAAAGCAATATATTGCCGCCATAGCATCATTTAAAACATCACCGGATTTTCTGGACGAAGAATTTTTTAATACAATATCCACGATTCAGACAGAAATGATATGTATGAATGGTTTTCGTATAATGGGCGCGGCAGATATAGAAATGGTATTACGCCAACGCCGTGCAACCGCAGACGAAAAAGAATCCAGCACAGATGAACAAATATCCGAAGCCCAAAGTGCAATGGATGAAAATGTATCTGGTACACAGACTTTGTTAAATTATTATCCTTTGTTCATTATGTTTGGTGAAACCGAAGAAGGATTACAAGAAAGTATTGATGAATTTAAAAAGATTTGCGCATCGTTTGGTGTATCACCGGTTATTGAAAATTTTGCGTCAAAAGTATCTTGGTTTTCACAAATACCGGGATTTGATGTATTTCCACGCAGCTTTAAAATGTTATCAAAAACCGCCGCGGTCAGTGTTCCAATGTCCAGTACGCCGCGTGGTGTAACAGATTCTGATTGGGGTCCAGGTCCATTGGTTGTATTTCCAACCGCCCAAGGAACACCGTATCAATTTCAATTCCATGTATCCAGCGCGGCCGCCGCCGTGGGGCATACATTAACCATTGGTCCAACAGGTGGTGGTAAGACAACATTATTTTCATTCTTGATTGCACAATCGCTGCGACATCCGAAATTAAAGGCTTTCTTTTTCGACAGAAACAAAGGGGCGGAAATATTTACTTTGTCGGTGGGCGGTAAATATATAACAATGCAAGGCAAAGAAAAAGCCGAAAAATCATCTGGTTTTGAAACACATTTAAATCCATTAAAAATGGAAGATTCTGCGGCAAATCGCGCTTTTCTGCGTCGTTGGTTTGCAATGATTTCAGAACAAAGTGATTCAAAATCTGCGGATGAAATTGCGCGTGCGGTATCGGTTAATTATGATTATTTGTCTGATAAAGACCGGTTGTTGAAAAATCTGTGGGAAAGCTGTTTTTCATCCGAAGGAAATATGCGTGCGGCATTAAAAAAGTGGGTTGACCCATTGCAATATGGTGATATTTTTAATGAAAACAGGGATACTTTGGATTTATATTCCAGATTGACCACATTTGATTTTACAGAAATTTTACAAGACGAAGTTATGGCGCCGGCTGTGATTTCGTATATATTACACAGAATTAATAATGTAACCGTGTCTGGTGGAAACCCCAGCCTGATTATGATTGATGAAACCGCGCCAATGTTGGAAAATAAAATGTTCCGTAATAACTTTATTGTCGGATTACAAGAAGGGCGTAAAAACAGACAAGCATACATGGTGGCGTTTCAACGCGCCAATGTTCTGGATAAACTGGGGATTGGTGATGTTGTTCGTGGCCAGGCGCAAACAGTGCTGTTTTTCCGTAATCCCGCCGCGGACGCAAACGATTATCAGTATTGGAATTTAAACCCATTGGAAATGGCTTTTATCCAGGGCAAGGCATATCCAAACCTGAAACGCGCCGTATTATTATCACGACCCGTTAACGGTGAATCTGTGATTTTAAATACCGAACTGGGCGGGTTGGGTAATTTATTAAGATTGTTTGAATCTGGGCGTTCATCCGTATTATTGGCCGAAGAATTGTATAAAACATATGGTAATAATTTTGTCGAAGAATACTTGCGCAAGCAAGGTGTGACAGATAAATAATATTGATTGGCTTTACTGTTCAAAATATTTGTTGTAAAATATACTTCATGAAGTGCAAGATATTTGCTTTTTTTATGATAATGCCGGTTTTACCGGCTTTTTCGGATGATTGTTTGTCTTATAAAGTAAATCCACAGGTTGAAATAATCGTTCCCACATGGCGCAAGGAAGTTATACAACCATTAAGACCAATGGATTTATTGCATGGAAATGTGGCGGCGACTTTGGTTGAAAATTACGAAATTATTGGCGATACAACATATATCGAAGACGGATATTGTATCAGCTTGAAATCAGTATCAGCAACAATCGGTTACAGTGATTTCTTGGTAAAAATTGATTCGCGGCATAAACCGGAAACTTGTTCTTATAATGCGGTTTTATCACACGAAGACGAACATATCCGTGTATATTTGTCTGTTATTGATGATTATAGTTCCAGAATACGCACCGCCGTACAAACTGCTGTTGATTCCATAACACCAATATTTATCAATGATGAATCTGATGCGGACAAAGCAATGGATATGCTACATACAAAATTGCAATCGCACCCAGAAATAGTTTTGATAAAACAAAAAATCCAGGCCGAACAGGAATTACGCAATAAACGCGTAGACCAAGTTGAAACTGGGGCTTATATGAAACAATGTTTATAGGATAAATAATATGCGTATATTAAGTTTGATTTTATTCAGTGTTATTATGTTATTCCCAATTGATTTGTTGGCGGTCAGTACATGTAATAAAAACTATGCGGGTTGTTCTGCAATGACCGCAAATGTTGATTGTTCTTATTGTGCCGGGGGATATACTGGTCGTTATGGATATATTGATTTTGGTGCGGTATCTTGCTGTGTTGATACAAATCATATTAATATTGCAACATATGCATATGAAAATTGTGTTAAACCGTCTTGTGTTGAATCAGGTTGTACTTTTTATCCGGCGGAACATAAATATGCTTGTTCATATATTTATGAAATGAAATACGATTGCAGCACAAATGTCATAACAAAAGCACCAGCGTGTACCCCACGATATAAATGCGAAGATGGATACTATTTTAACGGTATTAATTTTTGTAATTCCATTGCTTCTAACTATGGACAATTGTGCAGTTGTTTATTGGGATGTACAATAAACGAATATACAAACGAATATAATGAATGTGAACAATGTCCGGTTGTCAGCTATGATTTGTATGGTGATGAACAATATGGGGTTGTAGAATCAGAATCACAAATCGGATATTATTCACTGGGTGATTGTTTCGCCGACACAGAAAGAACATTTTATAATACATTTGGTGCGTATAAATATATCAACAATTGTTTTTATCAATAGAATCACTTCCGCTTGTTTTTTACATATTTTTACCCTAGAATTATCAAAGAATGAAAAACAAAATTTGGATTTTTACAGTGCTTTTGTTTATAGCTGGTTGCGCCGGTGTGTCGACAGATATCAAAGAATTAAAATATAACGAAGTATTGGGGTCAAAATATCCTGAATTTGACGGCCGTATATTTTCTGCATCATGCAGCGGTAATGAATACGCCGATGCTGGAATGGTAAAAGAAGAATGCTTGTTAAAAATTGCGGAAACGGTGCATGACAAGGGGTACAGTTTCTTTACAGTTATTGTCCAAGACGGTAAGACCACAGAATCTTTGGAATCATATACAACCACACAACCAATTACCAGTTATCATTATGGATATGGCGAATACAGGGCAAATACGACTTATGTGCCGCAATATCACAGCTATACAGTTACAAAATTTCACAAGTTTTATACATTTGTCCTGATAGACGAAAAAGATATAGATAAATGGGGAAATTACTATAAAGTATCCGATTATTATACCCCAAAAACTGAAAAATAATTAATATGATAAAATCAACCAGTGGTTGAATATGTAATATGTAATATGTAAATATAGTGTTTGGTTAAAAATAATAAATTTATTATGTGGGGCTGAATTAATTGATTGAATCATTAAACGCTGGGTTGGCTCTTTCGCAACTTGCTTGTTTCCTTGCAAAATCTTCAACAATATTACTTGCGGTCTGCGCTATATCATCTTCCCCCGACTGTACCGCATTAATCAATTTTCTTGTCTTATTGTTGTCTGTTAACGCATTTATAATATTTTGGTTGACATTTTCGGGATTTTGGGTTATATTACCTGCACTAGGTTGACGAGCAGGAAGCGAGCTGCGAAGGCTGGAATCTCCAGTGGCTGACGATGGAATTTCGCGCCCATCCAATCTGGCATTATTTCTTTCAATTCTTCTTGGTATTCTTTCTGCACCTATCCTTTCCACATTATCTATTGCGTTTCTGCCTGTGTTATAATAATTTGGTAATAAAATGCTCAGACCACTTGGGTCATTAGTATTTGACATACATAACACTGTATGGATTATGTCCATTTATTAATAGACAACAATTTTGGTATAATTGTGTCGCTGCGTAAAATTCAGGTGTAACCCAATACGGGATTTAATGCCGCAGTCCCACTTGAACACCTAATCTGTGTTAACAACCTTACTATCACTAAACCACGCATAAAACGCCCGTAGTGCTGTTTCGGACTGGGCTATTCTGTCACCGTTGCTGTTGTAAACTGTTCTTTCTGTACCGTTTATATTAATTGTTTCTGCGGTATATACTGGGTTTGAACTATCTAATTCAGAGATTTGGTTCTGTAAATCTATATTTTGATTGACATTTGATTCTGATACTGCTATGGTACTGGTATCGACAGAGGGGCTGGTGCCTGCCAATAACGCAGGATTACCGCCCTCTGTTGCTTGTAATGTGTAATACTTTCTACCTTGTTTATCAACTGCAATCTTGACTTTTGTGCTATATATTTTCCCGTCAATAACATAATTTTTAGTAATCGGAATAAAATACTGAATATCTTTCGTGACATGACAGGGCTCTTCTATATGTCTGTATCTCACCAGTCAGTTTAAATATTAAATCGTGTAATGATGTTTTCTGCGTGGGGAAAATACCCGGGTATTTGTATTGACTTGGGTATTTATCGCTGTAATAATATCAGTAATAGTGTAACTCTAATTTTATTTTAAAATATAACTATAATATCAACTACTAATTGAATATTTGATTAAATTCTCTTATTTATTATATGTGTTTACAATAAATACAATTTGTTATAATTTATAGCAATTTAGAATATAAAATTCAACCATAGGTTGATTTGTGTATAATAATCTCTTTTTTAATAAAGATGTATTTTATATAAATTATTAGTAATATATTCAACCTGCGGTTGAATTGTTGTACTGATAATCGTGTTTTTTTACAAAAAACAAACCATGGTTATTGGAAATTGATTCCAGCCACAGTTTGTTTGAATTTAATATAAAAACAGTTCTGCGGACGAGATAAACCCGACAATCGTGTAGAAAATATCTTTATAAAAAACAATGCCCAAGCAGTGTCCAGCCAGCCAACACCCAACCGGTGGGGAAAACCCCACCTCTGTAGTTCTCTTGGGTCATTGCATTGGCGATTGTAAGCTAGATAAATCCAAATGTCAATTTTTGAAATCCAATAAAAATATCTCTACTCCCCCAGTGTTTAACTAGCTGTATAATAAATTCTGACCTACAGACCTTCAGGTTATGAGCCAGATGGGTTACGGTTTATTAGTCTTTAATAAAATTTAATTAAATCCCAGATTTGTCTTGCATACACCGATATTTTACAATATAATACATTTAATCAAAAGTAACAAAAATATGGCGATTTTTACCAAAATGGTAGCCCCGAAGTAGCCCGGTGTAGCAAATGGGTAGCAAAATAGAATCCGTCCATAGCAAATACATAGTAAAAGGAAGTTGGGTATGGCAAATCAATTAAAAATCCCAGAAACGTTTTTTATATATGGTGGTAAGGGCGGTAAGCCCGCTATAAACGCCCCGTTCTTTAACGAGACTGTTTGGTTAACAACAAAACAAATGGCAGATTTGTTTGAAACTGCGCCACAAAACATAGATTATCACCGGAATAATATATATAAAGACGGGGAATTGGCAGAAAACACGACAACCAAAGATTTTTTGGATGTCGTAAATCGTGGTTTTCGTGGTCAGGTAGAAGACAATATTGTTCATTATAATTTGGATATGGTAATTGCAGTCGGATATCGCGTAAATTCCAAAAAAGCAATGGAGTTTCGTGCTTGGGCAACGGGGGTTTTGCGTGAATATATACAAAAGGGGTTCGCGCTGGATGACCAACGGTTGAAACAAGGGTATCGGTTTGATAAGGCGTATTTTCGTGAACTGCGCGAAAGAATCAAAGATATTCGCATAAGTGAACGTATGTTGTATCAACAATTGAAAGATATATATGCGCTTTCTGCAGATTATAACAATGACCCACGTGAAACTTGGCAGTTCTTTGCAAAGGTTCAAAATAAGATACATTTTGCTGTTTCTGGTAAAACTTCTGCAGAAATCATATATAGCCGTGCAGATGCAACCAAAGATAATATGAATCTGACAAGTTGGGAAAATTCGCCGGACGGAAAAATCACCAAACAGGATATTATTTGGGCAAAAAATTATTTAACCGAGCCTGAATTAAAAGATTTAAAGTTTTTCATAAACGTATTCCTGGATTTTGCAGAACGTAGGGCAGAGTCCGAAGAGCCAATCTTTATGAAAGAATGGGAAGAAGAATTAGACAGATTTTTGGAATATAATAAAAAAGCCGTTCTGACAAATGCGGGTAAAGTTTCACGTATTGATGCATTACGCAAAGCCAGCGAAGAGTATTCAAAATATAAATTGCGTATAAAACAAGAAGAAAAAACCAAGGCAGAACAGGAACATTTGGCTGATATCAAAGAATTGGAAAAGATGTTGAAAGATGCCGAATAAACGTCAAAATTTTACAGTTGCTGCGCTGGATGCTTTGTCGCCTGCGGAACCAGGTAAACGATATTCTGTGTATGATGAAACACGGCCTGAATTATCTGTACGTGTTACCGATAGGGGCAAAAAGTCATTTGTGTTGCTTTTGAAGCATAAACACACAGTTTTGCGTATTACATTAGGCAAATACCCAGCGATGAGTATAAAGCAGGCCAGGGACGTGACAATTGCGCGTTTACAAGACTTGAACGATGGTAAGAATCCCAATGAAGAAAAGAAAAAATATAATCAAGAATCAACATTGGGGCAGCTGTTCAAAGACTTTATGCAACGGTATTCAATGGTGTATAAAAAATCGTGGATGTATGACGAACGTGAAATACCAATCTTTTTGGGACATTGGTTCGCGCGTAAGATATCGGATATAACAAAACAACAAATCCAAAAATTATTTGAAGATATAACGCGTGAAAATGGTTTGTATCAGGCTAATCGTACATTGGAACGGTTGCGCGCAATGTATAATAAGGCTATTGAATGGGGTTGGGATGGGATAAATCCAACCAATGGGATTAAAAAGAACAAAGAAATCAAACGTGACCGTTTTTTAACACCTGCCGAGATGCCAAAATTTATTGCCGCACTAAATGCTGAAACATCGGTCGCACGGGATTATTTTTGGATTTCATTATTGACTGGTGCGCGTAAGAGCAATGTTCTGGCAATGCGCTGGACAGATATTGATTTTGACAATTGTTTATGGCGAATTCCGGATACCAAGAATGGCGAACCTGTAGTTATACCATTGATACAACGCGCGATTGATGTGTTGGCTGGTATTGAAAAAACGGGCGAATGGGTGTTTCCAAGCCCAAAAGGCCCAACTCAACACTTTGTTGACCCCAAAAAAGCGTGGGAACGTATTTTGAAACGCGCTGGATTGGAAAATTTGCGAATTCACGATATTAGGCGTACGCTTGGCTCTTGGCAGGCATTGACAGGTGCGTCATTATTGGTTATCGGTAAATCACTTGGTCACAAATCAACCGAGGCCACAAAAATATATTCTCGCCTGCAAACCGACCCTGTGCGCGACAGTATTCAA
>JGI994J12354_10002390_pt1 | contig 18399 bp, 18 predicted proteins | sample IntmicLarv3ML3BL_FD_12354 | JGI IMG/M metagenome (IMG submission 12354)
AATGGGTCAGCCACATACACGCCGCGCGCACGATATTCATCCAATATTGCGGCGGTGTCATCACGGGACATTCCCAATGTTGTTTGTGTCAAATCGTTTGTTCCAAATCCAAAGAATTCACAATTTTCTGCGATTTCATTTGCCAACAATGCCGCACGCGGTAATTCAATCATTGAACCCACTTTGTAATCTATACGCACACCACGCGACGCAAAAAGCTGTTCGGCCGTGCTGTCGATAACGGATTTAACAATATCCAATTCTTTTTTCGAACCAACCAATGGAACTTCGATTTCTGGTAATACTTTGATTCCAGCGGATGTGCATTCCAGTGCGGCTTCCAGAATTGCGCGTGTCTGCATTTCTGCAATTTCTGGATAAGTAATTGCCAATCTGCAACCACGATGTCCCAACATTGGATTTTGTTCATGCAGCGCGCTTGCGCGTTCTTTTACGAACTCTACGGATTTGCCAATATGGCCGGCCAATTCGGCGATTTCTGCATCTGTATGTGGCAAGAATTCATGCAATGGTGGATCTAAGAAACGAACTGTTACTGGTAATCCGTCCATAATTTTGAACAAATCCACAAAGTCTTGTTTTTGATAAGGCAACAATTTTTCCAATGCGATACGACGACCCGATTCGTCGTCTGCCAAAATCATTTCACGCATATCTTGGATACGCGACGGGTCAAAGAACATATGTTCCGTACGCGCCAATCCAATTCCTTCGGCACCAAAGTCGCGTGCAGCCTTAGCATCGCGTGGTGTTTCCGCATTTGCGCGAATTTCCAAAGTCTTGATATCATCAACCCATTCCATTAATTTGCCAAAATTACCGGTCATTTCAACAGAAACCGTTGGTACTTGCCCTTCGATAATTTCGCCGCGTGCACCGTCAATTGATACCCAGTCGCCTTCGTTAATTACAACACCAGATATTGTTTTTAATGTTTTGGATACATAATCAATTTTTATTTCTGAACATCCCGATACACATGGACGCCCCATACCACGCGCAACCACGGCCGCATGACTGGTCATACCACCACGCGCTGTAATAATACCTTGGGCGGCATCCATACCGGCGATATCTTCCGGTGAAGTTTCAATACGAATCAGCATTACTTTTTCGCCACGCCCTTTCCATGCTTCGGCATCTGATGCAGAAAACACCGCACGACCAACCGCCGCACCCGGGGATGCCGGCAATCCGGTTGCAATTACTTTCTTTGGTGCATTTGGATCTAGCATTGGATGTAACAAGTGGTCTAATTGATCCGCGCCGACACGCATGATTGCTTCGGATTTTGTCAGTAATTTTTCTTCGACCATTTCAACCGCAATGCGAACCGCGGCCGCCGCAGTGCGTTTACCGTTACGCGTTTGCAGCATCCACAACTTTTTATGTTCAATTGTGAATTCCATATCTTGCATATCTTTATAGTGATTTTCCAATTTATCACGCGCAGATACCAATTCAGCATAAACATCTGGCATTGCTTCTTCCAGTGACAAGCGGCCACTGCCGTCTTTGGCCATTGGTTGTGGTGTACGAATACCGGCCACAACATCTTCGCCTTGGGCATTAATCAGATATTCACCATAGAATTTATTTTCACCAGTTGCCGGGTCACGGCTGAAACATACGCCAGTCGCACTGTCTTCGCCCGAATTTCCAAACACCATTGCTTGGACATTAACCGCTGTCCCCCAATCACCTGGGATATTATTTAATTTACGATAAGTAACCGCTTTCTTGGTCATCCAAGAACCAAATACCGCACCAATACCTGCCATTAATTGATCCCATGGGTCTTGGGGAACAGGTTTACCGATTTTGTCACCAATTTGTTTAAATTGAGCAACCAATTCTTTTAAATCATCAACTGTTAATTCATTATCAAATTTATAGCCCTTTTCATCTTTCATGCGTTCCAAAGTATGTTCGAATAAATCAATATCCGCACCCAATACAACATCACTGAACATCATGATAAAGCGACGATATGAATCATACGCCAACCGTTCGTCATTTGTAAATTCTGCCAATGCTTTTACCGTTTCATCATTTAAACCCAAATTTAAAACAGTATTCATCATACCCGGCATAGAAACACGCGCACCCGAACGCACCGAAAACAATAATGGATTTTTATTATCGCCAAATTTATGTCCCATAACAGATTCAACATACCCAACACCTGACTTTACTTGGTCCAATAAATCGCCAGGATAAGATTTGTTATTTTCGTAATAGTATGTACAAACTTCGGTTGTAACCGTGAATCCCGCCGGTACTGGTAATCCAATCAAGTTCATTTCTGCCAGGTTCGCCCCCTTACCCCCCAGCAAGTTTTTCATATCTGCTTTTCCTTCGGCTTTACCGTCACCAAATGTGTATACCCATTTATTAGACATTGTTGTTTTCTCCATGTTTATTTTATTAGTTAAATCACGGGTTCAATGATAAAGCAAACACGCCAAAAAAGCAAATATTTATTAGAAAAAATATGAAAAAAGTGCCCAAATTATAAAGAAATAACCAACAATTATTATTTCTTTAAATATGCCGCCGGATCATATGATTTAGTGCCTTTGCGAATTTCAAAATGTAATTGCGGTTTGTCCACTTTGCCCGTTTGACCAACAGTACCAATTTGCTGTCCGACTTTTACTTTGACACCGCGTCGCACAGACATTTTATCCATATGGGCATATACCGTCATCCACCCGTCTTCGTGTTGAACAATGACCAAATTCCCCATACCTTTTAATTCATTACCCGCATATGCCACAACACCATTTTCGGCTGCACCAATTACCGTTCCGGCCTTTGCACTGATATTAATTCCGTCATTATATAACCCATTTGATTTCGCACCAAATCCCGACAAAATCGTACCACGCAATGGCCAACTGAATTTTGACGAAGTTCGCTTGTCAATCTTGGGCAATGGTGCAACCGGTGCCGAAGAAATCTTTTCTTTTGGTGGCGTTACAACCGGTGTTGGCGTTGGCTTTGTAACTGGGGTGGTTTTGACCGTTTCGGCCGGCTTTATTACCGGTTTTGTCGCTGGTTGAACGACTGGTTTCACAGCGGGCTGGGTAACAGATGCAGTACGCACCGGTGCTTCGACAGTTACCACACTTGGAACATTTGGAACTTTTAATTTTTGCCCGACTGATAATGTAAATGGCGCAGATAATTTATTCATAACCGCCAAATCATTTACCGGCAAAGAATACTTGCGCGACAATGAATAAAGCGTATCACCCGGCTCTACTTTTATTTCTATGACTTCGGCTTTGACGGGCGCAACAACGACAACTGGTGGCTGTTCAATAACAGTTGTTGTCTTGCCGGACGGTATTTTCAATGTTTGTCCAACAGACAAACTGTATGGCGCAGATAACTTGTTCACTGTCGCCAATTGTTCCACAGACACAGAATATTTTTTCGATAACGCATACAGTGTATCGCCTGCCGCAACTTTTACTTCACCGGGCGTTGCAACAACAACGGCATCCACTTTTACCGGTGTGGTATATGCCGGAATTGTTAAATAATCATCAACCGATACATCAGATGATTCGACCTTTGTTATTTTTGCACTGTCCACAACCGGTTTTGGTTGTGACACTTGTGGCCCCAGGACATAATCATTCACACTGGAATATAATACATAATCATCCGTGCTACCAGAACCATACAATTGTGGCGACGCATAAACACCATAGTCAGACGCCGCAGAATTATAAATTTCTGGTTGATGTTCCGGGTCCGCCAACAACGCTGGATATCTGACCGATATAAAATCGCCAACAGAATCAGGTATAGATTTAATTTTCGGCTGTAAATCACATGCCGACAAAGTCAGCATGATGCAAAACATCAATTTAAAAAAGTTGGCGAACTTTTTCATAGTATGAATTATACCACAAAATCTTGTATTTTGAAACAGGTAACGGTTTTGTAATCGGAATTATTGCTCTGATTTTTTAACCACGGGTGAACCGGGTTTCATAAATAAAATGCTGGCTTCGAATAAACCCCACATGGGTAAAGCCAACAAACACTGGGACACTATATCTGGTGGTGTTAAAATAGCGGCGATAACAAAAATGCCCACAATCGCATAACGACGAAATTTCACCGCCACACTGCGTGGTAAAATCCCCAGCCTGTTCAGCAAAACCAATACCAACGGCAATTGAAATGCCAAACCAAACACCTTTAACAACCCAATGGCAAATGATAAATAATCTTTCATTGCGGGTAATAATACGGTTGATATATTTGCTGATTCATTCATTTTTATGAAAAATTCAAACGCCAATGGAAACAATATATAGAATGCAAACCCCGCGCCAACCAAAAATAATATTGGGGATAAAATTAAAATTGGTAAAATTAATTGTTTTTCATTTTTATGCAACCCCGGCGCAACAAACGCCCATATATGCCACAATACAACCGGTATCGTAAACAACATTGCAAACAATGTCGCCAATGAAAATTGAATTAATAAACCGTCCGCCAATCCGGTATACAGCATTGTACCATCAGACCATACCGACATTAATGGTGACACCATAAATTCTTGCATATATGGTGCAATAAACCACCCTGCCCCGAATGCAACCGCAAAAATCAGCACCACCCACAAAATGCGCCGACGCAATTCTATAAAGTGTTGCATTAATGTCATTTTCATTTTTCAGCGGTTTGTTTTCGTGATATTTTTTTCTTTGACTTATTCGCTGTATGTGCATGATTCCGTGGCGTACGCCGAAATTCAGAAAATCCGTCCAAAACATCATCGGTCGTATTTTTAATCAAATCATCAATTGGTTTTTCCAAATCGATTTGTTCCCGAATGCGTTCCGATGTATCATTGATTTTCCAAATTAAATCACGAATAAACTTTACACACTTTGCCAAGAATTTTATAACATCGCCCCAATGTCGCGCCGGTATAACCAGCATTGCAACCAAGATTATTATCAAAAGTTCTGCGGGGCTGATTCCGAACATATCTTTACCTGGTGAACATTAATCATAATACGAATCGCCACTGGACATAGAAACTGTTTTATGTCTTTGCAATTGAAAGTAATTTTTTCCGAAATCTGTTTTGGTTTTCAACCCTTGGAACGCCACTTCGGTACGGGCGCCGGTGGCATCAACCACCGCCCAAGAATTTAATTTTATCGGTTCTTTATCAAATACAACCGTCATATTACCAACACCCGCATTATCACGCAGATGCATTTTTAAGGCAAAAGTATTCGCATTGCTGGATGTTTCTGACACTTTGATGTCCGATGTAATTAAATCTATTTTATCACGAACCAAAATACCGGCCGGCGTACTGGTCAATGGCACAGTTGTTATTTGGTCCAAAGATTTGTCGTAAAAATATAAATCTTTGCCGTCTGATATTAATTGTATCGGCATATTTTTATAATCCAATCGTACGCGCCCGGGACGCAGCATTGAAAAAGTCCCTGTTTCTTTTTTGCCACCTGCCAACTGGGAAAAATTCCCTGTCAAACCGGTAATTGTATTTAAGTACCGTTCTGCCCTTTCAACCAACACAGAATCAACCGCACCAAATGCATGAAATGGTAATGCAATCATAACCAACAATACTGAACATATTTTTTTCATATTAAAACCTTACATTTATACAAACATGTCTTCCAGAATAAACTGTGCTGACACTTTGCCATTATACTCGTTTTCCCTTAACTTGCCCAATACTGTTATTTTAGTGTTTGTATTCGCGTCGTCCAGTAAAAAATCACCAATCGGCGTTCCGGTCAAATTAAACCCAACCAATACCAAATTCGTCCCCATACCGGTCGTAACCGCGCCACGAATATGCGCACCACCGCGCCCCATGGTGGTTGCGTACTTTAATACCGCACCCGTCAGTACCAATGTAGGCTCTGGATTTCCCTGTCCAAATGGTTCCATTGCGGAAAACTTTTGTATTAAACCCATGGTTGCGCCACTGGCATCCAGTTCGGCATCAACAAATATTTCTGGCATTGGGACAATTCCGTCCAATTGCTTTGCAACCGATTGTTCCAAAAATTCACAAAATTCAGATTCTTTTTCCGCGGATAATGTGAATCCTGCCGCCGCGGCATGTCCGCCGCCTTCGGAAACCAGACCCAATTCCAACGCGTCATGTATCACCCGCCCCAAATCAACACCCGGAATTGACCGCCCAGACCCGTTTATCACACCACCTGATTTTGTTGCAACACATAACGGCAAATTATATCTGTCTTTTAATAGCCCAGCAATAATCCCCATAACACCGCCATGCCAATTATCGCCACATATAAACAAACTGCATTTACCACGACTGTGACATCTTTCCGCCAATTCCAACGCATTCAGCATTATAGAGTTCTGAATATCAATTCGTTCTTGGTTTGCCGAATGTAGTTTATTTGCCAAATCCCGCGCAATTAATACATTATCAGTTAACAATAATTCCAATGCTGGCGCTGCAGAGCTTAAACGACCCGCCGCATTCAATCGTGGACCAATAACAATTCCGGCGGCATAAACAGATGCTTTTTTTACACCGGCAACTTCCATTAAAATGCGCAATCCTAAATTATTCTGTTGCCCCAACACTTTCAGCCCGGTTGCAACAAATGCCCGGTTTAATTTTACCAATGGCATGGTGTCACATATTGTACCCAACGCAACCAAGTCCATATAGTTCATCAAATTTATATTTTCCAGAATATCTTTATCTATTTGCGCACGACTGCGCAATTCACGATGCAACGCAACCAATGTGACAAAAGCAACACCAACGCCCGCCAAATAAGACAATCCCGATGTATCATCGATACGCTTTGGATTCACAATGGCATCTGCGTCTGGTAACTTTGAATCTGGCGAATGATGATCGGTGACAACAACGGTTATACCTAATTCTTTTGCACGCCGAATCTCTTCTATGCCACTGATACCGCAATCCACAGTAATTAATAAACCAACACCCTGGGCAGCAATCGATTCAATTGCGTCCAGATTTAATCCATACCCTTCGCCTTCGCGTGTTGGTAAATACCAAATAACATCTGCACCCAAACTGCGTAAATATTTCACAAATACCGCAGTAGATGTTATTCCGTCAACATCATAGTCGCCATATATCGCTATTTTTTTACCCAGATTATCGGCAATTGTACGCACTGCCAAATCCATATCCGTCAGAACACTGGGGTCTGGCATACATTCTTTTATACTGGGGTTTAAAAATTTATTAACTGCATCTGTATCAACAATATCACGGGCGGTTAAAATTTGTTCCAGTAACGCATCACCCAGTGATTTTTTACTTGAATTAAAACTCTCTTGTTGCACAGCGCTAATCCATGCTTTACCCAGCATAGATTTCTCTACTATCTTTCTCACATCTATCTCTTTATTCTTATCGAGACTATTATATCAAAAATCAATTAAATAGCAAAGGCAGTATACTGTTCAAAATTTTTCCGGCTGTTGGCACTGCATTCCATGCGGCTGTTCTGAATCCAAAAGTTTCTTGTGTTCCCTTTGGCTCATCCAACACAATTAATATTGTGTATTGTGGTGCTTCTATGGGGAAAACGCCGGCAAAAACGGTTAAATTTTTATATCGGTCTATTTTTCCATTTATTCTTTTTTCTGCTGTTCCGGTTTTTCCGCCGATATTAATTCCTTGTATTCGTGCTTGCTTTGCGGTGGTTTCTTCGGAAATACGGAACATTATCCCACGCAAAGTTTCCGATATCCCAGACGACATAACGCGTTCACCACGCACCGCGCCAACGCCGCGTTTTTGCACCGTCGGATACAGATATATTCCACCATTCGTCATTGCATTTATTGCCAATAACATGTGCATCGGGGTAACAGAAATACCATGCCCAAATGACACTGTTGCTTTTTCAACCGGTCCCCATTTTTGTGGAACTAATGTTCGTTCTGTTTTGCCAAATTCCAGATTTAACCCTTCGTCCATATGCAGCCGACTTAAAAATTCTTGTTGTGTGCCGTCGGGCAAATCCAATGCAATTTGCGCACTGCCGACATTACAAGAATATAACATGATTTCTTCGACCGACAAATGTGGACGCGGTGGTTTAAAAGTTCGAACATCACTGATAGTTGCCGCCGTACGACCAAATTTATCCGGTATTTTTAATGGTTTTTCAATATAATATTCTTTGCGTATTCCGTTTTCAATTGCCATTGCTGTATTAAATACTTTGAACACAGACCCCATTTCAAACAATCCGCGCATTGGCATAAACATACGATTTACCGCCGGGTCAGCCCCCCTGTTTTCTGGGTCAAAGTCCGGCAAAGACACCATTGAAATCATTTCCCCGGTACGCGAATTTATTAACATACCCATTGCGGATTTTGCCTGATATGTCTGCATGGCCATTGACAGTTGTTCATAAAACACAGATTGAATACGCGAATCCAACGACAGTTGTAATGGGTCTTTGTTTTCACGCAGATATTCATCATACGACCGTTCGACGCCTTCCAGACCATGCCCTTCGTTTCCAACAAATCCGACAACATGTGAAAACAAACGATGCTTTGGATATCGACGGGTTTGTATTTGCTCTATTTCCAACCCTTGTAATTTTGCCTTGGTCACGGCACTTCGAACACCGTCAGGGGCCAATTTTTTTACATATATAAATTTTCTGTCCGAATTCATCAAAGCCAACGCACTGGATACTGTGTATTCCATTGGCAAAACCTGGTGAATCAAGTTCGCAACCGCATCCCTGTCTTTGACTTGGTTTGGGCGCAAAGTCACATGCCCAGACATTACATTTTTCGCCAGTATATCACCATTTCTGTCGACAATATCCGCGCGTGCAACAACCCACGCACTTGCGCCAGTACCACGACGCGCACGGTCTGTTCCCTGAACACCCAAAAATAATGTTTTGATAATAAAGACCGCAAATACCAGAACAAATACAGAATATATAAACCGTAATCGCCGACGCGCCGTACCGTCCCCACCAATTGTGGTCCAGCCGTTTTTTAAAACATCTTTGCCTACTTTGAACATTTATTCTTTTGCTTGTAATTCATCAATTGAAATTGTTTTATTAAAGCTGATAACTTCTGCCTTTGGGTAAATCCCATAAACCAAGTTGCGCAAAATTTCCATACGAACAAATGATGCAAACCTGGCATCTTTATCGGCAATTTCTTGTTGGGTTTTTACAATTTCAGCACGAACACTGGCCCTGGTTTTATCTTGGACGCGATAGCAAACCTGTAACACCGCGGTCAGCATAAATACCAACATCGCCAGCCCCAGCCCCCACTGAAACATTTTTTCATCTTCGTTCATTTATTCCCCTGCACAATATATATGCATGTATTTTATCATAAATTCTCTAAAAATCCGAGAATAGAATTAACCCCGTTCATACGACCTGCCCCCAGATTTAATCCCAGACCGGCAAATTCATCNCGGATNTTGATTTGCTTTATATCATCTGCTGATTTGCCATCCACCATGGCAATTATTATTGCGACAATTCCACGAACCATTGCGGAATCGGCATATCCATAAAATCGATTATTTTCACGACATATTTTTACAAATGATGCGCAACCTGAAATCTCTGTGCATTGGGCTGACTGTGGAATATCTTTGATTTGCTTTCCAAATTCCATAACCATTTCCAATTTTTCAATTGGGTCTGAAATTAATGATAAAATGTTTTTTATCTCGCTGTAATTCATTACCAACCCTGTTCTGTTAAATCCAATTCCAATCTGGCAATTTCCGACATTTTTGAAATATCCCATGGTGGATTCCAAACCAAGTCTATGACAACATCATTCACACCCGCAACCGATTGTACTGCGGATTTTACCATTTCCATTAATTCTTCCATCATTGGGCATGTTGGACTGGTAAAAGTCATCTGTATTACAACAACATCATCTGTTATATCAATATTATAAACCAACCCCAAATCCCATATATTTACCGGTATTTCTGGGTCATATACGGTTTTAATCGATTCGATAATATCTTGTTTAACAACCGACATTTTTATCCCAATATTTTCTTTATTATTTTAACAACATCTTGCATTTCTGTATGCGTATTCCACCAACCGCAAGAAATACGAATCGTTCCCGAATATTTCAATACATTATCATGTACCCAAGTCGCACACATATTGCCAACACGCAGACAAACACCATGCGCACCAATAATTGCACCAAAGTCCAATGGGTGCATATCATTTATAACAAAAGTCAACAGCGCCGCATCCGCCGACGAAAGTATTTTTATTCTGTCTATTTTTGATAATTCCGTATACAGATATTTTATTAAATCCGAATTTCCCATATGTTCAATTAAATTATCAATTGCCGGTATAATGCCCGATATCTGTGTCAGTGGTAATGTCCCGGCTTCGAACTTTTCTGCACCATTTGCCAATGTCCACTGATCATCATTAACTTTTATAACCATTCCACCGCCAAACTTGTCCGGATATATATCATTTGGATTTTTGATATACATGATACCAACGCCTGTATCTGTACCAATCTTGTGCCCCGAAAAGCACAAAAAATCACAATCCCAGTCCACAACATCTATGCGATTATGCGCAACATATTGCGCCGCATCAACAATTGTTATGACATTTGGATTTTTCGCGCGTGCGGCGGCAACTATGTCCCTAACCCGTTGTGGCACCCCCAGAACATTTGACATGGCGGTTATTACCATAATGTCCGTTTTACCAATCGCGTTAATATCAATATTAAAATCATTATCCAATGGACATATATCCAGATTAAATATGCCCGCATGCGCGCAATGTTCAAAAGGCAACCGCGCAGAATGGTGGTCCAAATCAGACACGGTTACATGCGGTTTTGATTCGTTTAACTTTGGTATTTGCTTTAAAATTCCAGCGATTCTGTTGATACCGTCTGTTGTTCCGCCTGTAAAAACAATCTGTTCTGGCACGGCATTTATAAATTCCGCAACACGGCATCGTGTACTATTAACCATTGCGTCAACATTACTGGCGCGCGCACAAACACCACGACCGGCATTAGCATATTTATTTTGCAGAAAATCTACCTGGGTTTCTATCACAGGTTGTGGTTTAAGACTGCTGGCCGCAGCATCCAAATATATAACTTTGCCCATATATGATTTCCCTTGCTTTTAGGATTGATTATTATACAGTTACTTCCCAGGCCGCCAAGAATTGCATTATAGTATGTTTATTTGGATTATCAATCAATATGACAATATATCACAAAGGAGGACTATATGACTGTAGAACATGTAAGTGACGCCAACTTTTCTGAAAAAGTTGCACAAGGCATTGCCCTGATAGATTTTTGGGCATCATGGTGTGGTCCATGTCAGATGTTTGGACCTGTTTTCGAAGCAACCGCAGAAAAAGTTGATAGTGTAAGTTTTTTTAAGTTTGAAATTAACGAATCGAATCGTCGTACCCCAGCACAATATGGCATACGCAGTATCCCCAGTGTACTGGCATTCAAAGACGGAAACCTGGTCGAAGCACGCACCGGCGTCATGGACCAAGAAACATTAATTGATTGGATTACAGAGTTAAAAGGAGCGTAAACAATGACCAACAAAAACTATAAGACATTAGTATTAGATCCGAAATATGTCCCAAAGAAATCAGAACCATATATGTCGCTGGAACAACGCTCGTATTTTTACCAGTTGTTAACCACACAAAAAGAAGAACTGTTACAAGAATCACAAAGTATTTTGAATGCGGTTCGTTTGGCGGATAAAGCCAGCACGGCCGGCGTCGGTGATGATTCGGATAATTCCACATTCGAACAAGAAGTTTCTATGAACTTGCGAATTTCTGAACGGAATGAAAATTTGTTAAAAAAGACCAACTTTGCATTGGACCAATTGGAAAATGGAACATTTGGTTACAGTGTATTATCCGGCGAAGAAATCGGATTAAATCGTATGTTGGCACGCCCGTTGGCGAATATGACGGTCGAAGAACAAGAAGAACACGAAAGACGCAGAAACTGATTAAATATCAATAAAAAGCCGGTCAAATGACCGGTTTTTTATTTGGATTTTGTAACTTTTTTTGCCACTGGTTTCTTTTTTGCCGCCGGCTTTTTCTTGGCCACTGATTTCACAGGGGCTTTTGTTTCTGCGACGGGTTTTTCTTCTTTTTCAGAACTGTTTGTTTTCAATTCTTTTTTAAAGATATTTATCCCATTGGCCAGATTTTTCATCAAGTCTGGGATTTTCGAATGCCCAAACAAAATCAAAACCAAAACCACAACTAAAAGTATTTCCCAAAAACCTGCTTTCATTATATATCTCCTTTGATATTATCTGGCAACATAACAGTCCAAACCATCCGATTTCGCATTACGGCAAAATCCATTGGCTTCACTGGATGTAACAAATGCCACACGCAATCTGTATGTTGTTTTACCATCCGGCAACACAGCCGCCAAAACTACGAACTGCTTTCCTTCAAATAATCCAGCATGCTTTATTTGAATTTTTCTTTGTGCCGATTCTGCCAGCGCACGCGTGCTGTACGAACCAAATTGAACATACCAACTGCCGGTTGTTGCTGTCTGTTTTGGCGCTGGTTTTGGTTTCGGTGCAACTGTTGCCGGTTTCGCGGCTGGCTTTCTGTCCGGATTAAAAGTCACTTCTTTGCGGTCAGAAACTTCGCGTACTGGGACACCTGCGGGTTGCACTGGTCTGGGTTGTATTTCAACCGGTCTGACCACTGTTGGCGCATCGGTCACAACAGGCGGCACAATTAATGTATCTGTGGGTTGCTGTATATTACCGTCACCGTCCGGGGTATCAAACACCACAACTTCTGACCCGTCCAAATCGACTTCCATCGAAGAACTGGGGTCTGAACCAATCGTGCGAATTATTACATATGTTGCCAAGAATATTATCAGCAAACCAACCCCCAAAAGCAACCAAGGCTTCTTTGGGCGCGGTGATGCAAAAGGACTTACTTCTGGTAATTCATCCAGCGAATCTTCATCTTCCAAGTCCAATAAATCCAAGTCATCTCTTTCATTCATGGTATCCCCCATTGCTAATCTTGATAATTGTATCATAAAAAACACGGTTTTCAAAGAAAATTGGAATAAATCAAAGGCAAAATATTCAATCCACCACCAGAAATCTGGTTCAGATTAACTTTGCCCCAAATTATTATGACCCAATTCCTTATTTTGGTTTTGCGCCAAAACTCGGTGGCACAATCAATTTATGGTTTTCTTCGACAATTGGTTCAATTTCGCAATTACAACATGCGCCCAACAAACATACGCATGTCAACAAAGTGCAAAGTACAAATATTTTTTTCATATCACCTATCCCCTTTTAATACTGATATTATTCTGGCAATTTAACTGCCTGTTTCATCTGTTCAACAAAAGAATCCAGCGCAATAACTTCTTGCTTTTCATCACCCAATCTGCGCAAATTGACGGTCCTGTCTGCTGATTCTTTTTCGCCAACGACCGCGATTATTGGTGTTTTTGCCAATGACAATTCACGAATTTTATAATTTACTTTTTCATCACGCAAATCTGCACGGGTATAAACACCGGCATCACGCAGTTTTGTCACAACTTCGTTTGCATAATCTTTATATTTTTCGGAAATCGGTGTAACAACCACGGGTTCTGGTGATAACCATAATGGCAAGTTTCCACCAGTTGATTCCAATAACATTCCCATAAATCGTTCTATACTGCCCAACATTGCACGATGTAACATAATTGGTCTGTGTTTTTCACCGTCTTCGCCAACATAAGATAAATCAAATCGTTCCGGCAAATTCATATCCAATTGAATTGTTCCACATTGCCATATGCGCCCCATTGAATCATATAAATAGTTATCAATTTTTGGACCATAGAATGCGGCATCGCCTTCTGCTACTTCGTATTCGATACCATTTTTCTCTAATGCTTGGCGCAACGCATCTTCTGCCTTGTCCCAAATTGCGTCATCACCGATACGAAATTCAGATTCTTTGCGTGTCGCCAATTTCATTGTAACTTTTTCAAATCCGAATTTATTATAAATATCTTTGATGAACTTTATGATTTTTATAACTTCGGTTTCCAATTGATTTTCAGTACAAAATATATGTGCGTCGTCTTGGGTAAATTCACGCACACGCATTAATCCGGACAAACCGCCCGCGGCTTCGTATCTGTTAACTTTTCCAAATTCCGCGACATACATTGGTAAATCTTTGTATGAAACCAATCCATGCCCAAATACCAACATACCACCCGGACAAGACATCGGTTTGATACAAAAAACTCTACCGTCTTGGGTTTTACCAGAATAGTTATGTTCGCCATATTTTGCCCAATGACCCGATGTTTCCCACAACGACCGATCCATGACCGACGGCGTAGAAATTTCCAAATAACCGGCTTTTTCTTGGCGTACGCGAACATAATCAATCAAGCGACGATAAATTTTAAATCCCTTGTCATGCCAAAATACCGCACCAGGTGCATATTCTGGTTCAAAATGAAACAAGTCCATTTCGCGCCCCAATTTACGGTTATCACGCGCCGCCGCTTCTTCTTGCATTTTTAAAAATGTTTCCAATTCATCCGCAGTGGCAAATGCATCAACATAAATGCGTTGTAACATTTTATTTTTTGAATCGCCTTTCCAGTATGCGCCCGCAACATTACGAATTTTAAAACTGTCGCGTGGTAATTCTTTGGAACTGTCCACATGCGGCCCACGGCATAAATCCACAAAATCACGAAAAGTATAAATCGACAGCGATTCGCCCGACGCGTCATATTCATTCAACCATTCCATTTTATATGGTTGGTCTGCGAATATTTCCTTGGCACGCGCCAATGATACTTCTTCGCGAACGAATCGTCCGTCTGATTTAATCAACGACTTCATTTCTTTTTCGATTGCGGCAAAATCTGATTCTGAAAACCGGTGTTCTGTATCAAAATCATAGTAAAAACCATTTTCAATTGCCGGGCCACCACCAAACTTTACATCCGGGTACAGCTTTTGTACCGCCGCCGCCATAACATGCGCCAGCGAATGACGAATTAACTCAATATTTTGTTTATTGTCTGACATTTTAACTTTCCTCTTACATCCCCATAACGCGGGGATATATTATATTTTTTAAATTTGATTAATTATACTTGATATGCGAGAAATCGCAACAATATGTTTTATACCCCAAACGGGGTTGTTGTGGTAAAAATAACAAATTTGTTTTTCATATGACACATGGTACAACACCGATTCGAAAAATTCAAGTAAATGTTAGGCATATTAATTACTGTACGAACAATCAGAAACATATGTAAAACTGCCCGTTGCATCAGAAAGATTACAAGTATTTGCTTTTAAATAACATACCGTATTTGCATACAAAGGCTGCGTTTGCACACCGTCACTAAGAACAGTACACGACGCATCTGGCGCAGTCGGACAATTCGTACAGGTTGCTGGTTTTTCACCAAGCCCACCACCACCGCCAGTTATATACTGATCTGGATTGCATACCAATGCAGTAGGACATTCACAAAGCGGTGGCAAAGGAAATGTACCATCAGGGCAACCAAGACAAGAACCACCACATGATGGATGCGAGTTATCCTCTACACATGTACCACAACACTCTCCGAAACTATCAACCGGCCCTACACAACGATAACATTGGGCACACATACCACACCTGGGAACATCCGCAGCATGCGAACCGGGTGAATACAATAACACAGTACAAAAAACGAACACCTGGAAAAGATTTATAAGTTTTTCTTTAAAGATTTGACCAGATTTTAACAAAACCAACCGCCCCTTAACAGAATAACAACATTACAATTCTTGCATAATCATCTTTGTAAAATCAACGCATTTTAAACAGCGTCTATAATCGACCCAAACAATACTGCGAAAAAGAAACATACTGTCCCACCGATTACGAACAAGTGCCATATCGCATGACTGTACTTCATTCGACGCCATAAATAGAAAATAATACCCAATGAATATGACAAACCACCCGCCAGGATAAACCACAAACCACGTGCGGACACAACATTAATCATCGCGGGCAAAATCGCCAATACCGTCCAGCCCATAACCAAGTATAATGCAACCATCCATTTTGGCTGACGCTTGGGGCTGCGTATTTTCATAATCGCACCAAAAATAACAATTGCCCACAATACGCCAAATACTGACCACCCCAATCCCCCGCGCAGGTTCACCAATAAGAATGGTGTATATGTTCCCGCAATCAGTGCATAAATTGCGACACTGTCCCATACTTCGAAAAAGCTTTCTGATTTTTGACCAATCATTGCGTGACACATGGTGCTGCCGAAATATAATGTAAACATGGTTAAACCAAATATTGCACACGATACAATTGCCCAAGAATCTTGCTTTAATACTGCAAATACAACCAATAATGTCAATCCGGCAATCGCCAGACCAATGCCTATACCATGTGTCAATACATTCAAAATTTCTTCGGATCGGGTGGCCGGTTTTTCCCAACGAAACAATCCTGTTGATTGCAAAAATTTCAACAAACCACGCGCACGCGAATCTTTTTTAACTTCTTTTAACTTTGCCCGCACAACCTTTTTTGTCTTGACCATTTCTATACTCCTTTCCGCTTTATATTTCTTTTATCATTTCAACATATTCATCACCATCAGTGAAACCAAATCGTTTATAAAAGTTAATCAGTTTTTTGTTTTGTGCCACTGCATATAACAAAACATATTTTGCGCCCAAAATTTTGGCTTGTTCAATAAACCATCCCCCCAATTTCTTGTGCGCAACACCACCACGATAATCGGGATGCACAACAAAATAAGAAGCCATAGCCCAACACCCAGCCAGCTTTTCACCATATATAAAACCAATGATACAACCGTCTGTTTCCGCAACACCAAAAATCCCATTCGGATTTGACGAAAGCATTCTCATGTCTGCAATTGCAATTACATTACCAAATGTCAAAACATCGGTATCGCCTGTCAATTGTACGCTTTGCACAGCTTCAAAGTCTTTGGCTTCGGCCTTTCTGATAATAATATTTTCAGACATCCAAGACCCTTTCAATTCTGTTACAAACCCTATCCGCACCCATTACCTGGATAATTGAATACAGGTCCGGGGTATTGGTGCGTCCTGTTAACGCCACACGCAATTGCATTGCGACATCACCGTTTTTTAACCCCAAATCGGTCGCAATTTTAACAATCTTTGCCCACCAAGTATCTTTGTCATCATTTATATCAAAAACCTGTACGAACGCCCCCAGCGCATTTTTGCTAAATTCGAAATCGGCCGCCGACACAAACAAATCATCCCAGAAGTATGCAACCTCTTCCAATGTCTGTTTCCATGTAACAAAGTCTTTTCTGATTCGTTTTGGATTATCGCGTTCAATCGACAACATGGCATGTAAATAACCCAGCTTGTCATCCCGTGGCTTGACCACGGGACCCAGGTCATCCGATTTAATACCGATTCGCGTCGCCCATTCGGTCGAATACTCATTTGCCCATACGGTCACCCGATTTACCAATTCATCAACCGACAGTGTTGCGATAAATTCACGCGCCCACCATTCCAGTTTTTGCATATTAAACAGCGCACTGCTGGTCGGGATTTTTTTAATTTTTAACGGATAGTTCCAAATATTCGTATCCGGCTTTTTTGATTTTTCTTCTTCATACCCACTGGACACAATATTGTACAAGTAATCCAAAACCGATTCGACCGGGAATCCAGATTCCAAATATTTTACTGTATTTGCTTCTGGGTCTGTGCGTTTTGATAATTTGCGTGAATTTCCGGTTTCATCATCCAATTTGTTAATTGTCGCAACATGGATATAATTCGGGCTGTCCCACTTCATCATTCTGAATAACTGTAAATGCAGATTTAACGAAGACAACCATTCTTCACCGCGTTGAACCAATGTTGTACGCATAAAGTGGTCATCACATAAATGCGCAAAGTGATATGTTGGCAATCCGTCATTTGATTTGATTAAAACAATATCTTCATCGTTTTCTGGGAAAGCTAATCTGCCGCGCACAGAATCATTAAAGAATATTTTTTGCGACTTATCACCCATTGAATACAATCGAATTGACGGTTGTTCACCACGATTCATGCGTTCGATAATTTCATCGTTTGTGATATTTCGGTCGCGCGCAAATTCCCCATATATACCGGTGGCAAAGCCGGCCGCTTTTTGTTTTTCACGAATATCATCCATTTCG
>JGI994J12354_10002391_pt1 | contig 18391 bp, 23 predicted proteins | sample IntmicLarv3ML3BL_FD_12354 | JGI IMG/M metagenome (IMG submission 12354)
GAAAATTTTTTAAAAATTTTTTCCTCCCCCGCGCCCCCACCTTTAAAAACTTGGGTTTGGAGCATTGTGTGTGGGGGGGAGAAAGCCTATGTATTCGCCTGCAAGGGTTGGGGGTGTAGGAGGAGGTCGCCCCTACAGGAAAACGCGATGATTTGCAGCGGCGAATTGTGGATGGAGACGCAGGGGCTTGTGTTATAATGGCGTTGAAAAAATTCGACTGATTGGGAGGTGGAAGTAGTGGACATTCGCCAAGCGCAGTTGGGCGATGTTGAGGGGTTGCGGGTGCTGTATATGGAGCATCTGACACCATATCCGCCTGCGCAGCCGCAAGACGCCATCGCGTGGTCTCAGTTATTGGCGCGGCTGATTGACAACCCAGATTATCATTTGCTGGTGGGGGAGAGCGAGGGGCGTTTGGTTTCGTCGGTGACGCTAGTGGTCATCCCCAACCTAACCCATAATTTGCGGTCCTATGCCGTGATCGAGAATGTCGTCACGCATGCCGAGGCCAGGGGGCGGGGGTGCGCCACGGCCCTGATGGCGCGGGCGAGTGAGATTGCGGCGGAGGCTGGATGCTACAAGATCATGCTGATGACGGGATCCAAAAGGGAGAGTACGCTGGCATTTTATGAGCGGTGCGGGTTCAGTCGGGATGAAAAAACGGCGTTTTTGAAGCGGTTATAGTACCCCCTGCCACCTAAATCTTGCTCCGTAGGGTAGTCTGATTTCCGCGATGCCGCGTTGCTCGTCGGTTAAATAGTGCATGGACTATTCGCCCTCCTTGCGCCTTGCCTCGCGAAAATCTCCTTACCCTAAGCAACAATCTTTAGGTGGCATGAGGCACTAGCGTCAGGGTGACGCAAAATTTTGTATTCGGAGGCTATTATGAACGTGTTTGATTGCATCATGGGGCGGCGGAGTGTGCGGCGGTATAAGGCCGACGCTGTGCCGCGGGAGACGATGGAGCGCATCGTCGAGGCGGGGCTGGCGGCGCCCAGTGCCATGGACAGCCAGGGGTGGCATTTTTCTGTGGTGACAGATGGATCATTGATCGATGCGATGAATGCCAGCATTGCGCCCAAGCTGCCTGAAGTCCCGCGCAAACGCATGATCGAGCGCAACGGTGGGGACGAGGATTTCAGCGTCTTTTATCGCGCACCCGTGGTCGTGGCGGTGTCGGGGCCGGTGGGCGATGGCAGTGCCCTGACCAACTGTGGGCTCGCCGTGCAAAACATGTGCCTGGCCGCCCACGCGCTGGGGGTTGGATCGTGCGTCATCGGCCTGGCGGGGCTGGCCTTTCAGGGGGCAGAAAAAGAGCGGTGGACTGCCGCGCTGCAAGTGCCCGAGGGCATGGAACCGCTGTATGCCGTGGTGTTTGGCTACGCGGACATGACCATGCCCGTGCCGCCGCGCAAGGATGGGCGGGTGACGTGGATTGGGAATGAATAGGCTGGAGCGGCTTGGTAAGGCGGAAATCGAAGCACTATTCCCAAAACTTGATGTGTCTCACATTGAAAATCTGAACGGCTATTCGTGGGAAGCGTGGCATGAGGGGTCGCTTGGTGCTGGTGATTATTTTCTTGCGGATGAAATCGCTTGTCGGCTTGGGTTGCGGCCTGACATGCGCGTGCTAGAGTTGGGTTCCGGGCACGGCTATAATTCTTGCTTTATTGCAAAGCATTATGGCGTAGAAATTTATGCTGTCGATGTCTGCGAGAATCCTTCGGATGTGTTGAAGGTTGCGGAAGAAAAAGGGGTTGCCGAACAGGTGGTTCCCTTGCGGTGTGATGCGAGAAATCTTCCATTTGCAGAGGGTTTCTTTGATGCTGTCTATTCGCTCAACGCGTACTTTTATTTTGGGACGGAAGACACCTATTTGCCGTATCTTTCTCGCTTCCTAAAACCGGGGGCTCTGATATGTGTCACGAGCCCTTGCTTTGCTCATGAACCGAATGAAAACACGCCTGATTACTTTAAGTTTGATGCGCCGGATTATTTGGAGTTTTATACCATGCACTCTCCGGCGTGGTGGTATAAACACTTCGCTAAGTGTAAAGACATTGAGGTGCAACATTGCGAAGAACACCCGTTGGGGCGAGAAATTTGGATGGATAGCATGCGGTGGCAACTGCAATGCCGCCCTCTTGAGGATATTATGAGTAACTTGAAAATGTTGCTGATGGATGACGAGGGATTTGTTACTTATTTTTCTTTGTTGGCGAAAAAGCGAGGGAAGGAGCTGTGATAGCTTTTTGGCTGAAGTATTTTATCAAGAAAATAAGTGGGAATAGTGCTTGTCGACCCATCCGGGGCTCTTGAAATTTTCATCGAAGTCGAGCTCGTCGACATAGCAGTTGGGGATGTGGCCATAGGGTTTTAGTTGGTGCATCAACATGCCGTGAGTGACGATGATGATTTTGTCGTGGTTTGAATGCTTTTTCAGGGCCCGGATCAGGCGCGCGGACATCATGTCGATGGATTCCCAGCGGCGGGTTTCGCCTTTGGGATAGCTGCCCTTGCAGGCTTTGAAATCGGCACCCAGCTCGCGGGCTTCGCCGGGCTTGTTCATAAAAGTCAGGTCAGGGATCCACTCGTGTAGGTCGACCTCGACGGTCAGGGGGATGCCCGTGATGCGCGAGATGATCGCGGCGGTTTGCAGGCAACGGGTATAGGGCGAGGACACGATGATTTGCGCGCCGACCAAGCGGGGATCGGCGGCGGCTTGCTCGGCTTGTTAGCAGCCCAGCTCGGTCAGCGGAGCCATTTCCAGGCCCAGGCCGATGAAGTTGCGCTCGTGGCAAGGGGTGTAGTCGCGTTCTCCGTGGCGGATGGCGATGACTTTCATGGGGACCTCCTCGTCGATAGCTTGATTGGGAAGCGCATGGCAAAAGTATACACCATATTGAGGTGGTGTGCGGCGAGTGATGGGGCGGATGGCCCTGCAGTGGAAATCGGAGATTGGCAGAAATAGATGATGGAGAAACGGCAATGGATTTGATCATTCGACGGGCGGAGATAGATGAGATGCCCGTGGCGATGGAACTGCTGCGCGAGGCGGCGGTTTGGCTGCGGGACAAGAGCGTGGATTATTGGCAGGACTGGCATATGCCACCGCCCATGTTTGTCGAGTGGATCGCGTCGGGGTTTCGGCGGGGTGAATTTTATTTTGTGTATGACGGCGATGTGCTCGTGGGCATGTATCAGTTGCAGTATGCCGATGAGATGTTTTGGGGCGTGCGGCGGGACAGGGCGGGATATTTGCATTCGTTTACGACCAAGCGTGAATTTGCCGGGAGGGGCATTGGCGCGGCGATGCTGGCGCGAATCTCGGCGCAGTTGGCGGGAGAAGGCGTGGAGTTCCTGCGGCTGGATTGTTCGCCTGAGATTGCGGGGCTTTGTAGATATTATGAGGCGAACGGGTGTGTTGCGCGGGGAGATGTGCTGACCGAGCTGACCGTGCCCGGGGTTGTGGTGCGGTTGTATGAGAAGCGGGTTGGAAAAGCGTAGGTGCTTGATTTATAGATCGAATAAATCCGGAGTATCTTGGATGAATTCGGTGGGCAAGCCCAGGTTTGCAAAGTAGCCGCACATCGCCATGGGCGCGAATTTTTCGGATGAATAGTGGGTGCCGCCGAGCAAGTTGATGTAGTTGGCCTTTTCGGTGGCGTGGGTTTCTCGGGAATAATCGTTGACAAGCGAAATGCCTGTGATGAGGGTTTTGATGTTGTGTTCCAGCATTTCGCTGACCACAAACATGGCGCTTCCGCCGCCGGGGCACAGGGCGATTTCTTGGCCCTGGATGTTTTGATCGCCATAAGGATAGAGACTGGTCGCGTGTCCGACGACTTGCGCGTATCGATCGCGCAGTTCGCCGATTGTCTTACAATCGGTCGTGCCGATGATGCCGCAGTGGGCGCCGCAATAGACAAAGGCAGAGCGTTCGACCGCAATGCCCAATTCCCGCGCAAGGGTACCGCAGGTGGAATGGGGGCCGAAATTGTCCAGCGGATGGTGCAGGGTATAGATGGCGATATTTTTTTGTTGCAGTTGGGCGATATATTCTTCGGTTGCGGCGTAGTTGCCGTTGTGGCTTCGAAGATCCCAGTTTGTGGGGTGGTGGGAGAAGATCATGGCATTGGAAATGTCGTCGCTTAATACACGGGATAACACTTTGTCGGAAAGGAAAACCGTGGTGTAGACTTTTTGGATGTCGGTCGCAAAGTCGCACATCAATCCCATCCCGCCGTTTTGGATGAACTCGGGGAAGAGATAGGGGCGCAGGCCGGGCATTTTGTGGAGCCAATCTTCCTCGTAGATACTTGGCTTGAGAAAATCAGTGGCTAATATGCCATAGAGATCGCGTGCCTTCATGGGCTGTCCCCCTTTGCGTGTTTGTTTGATTTATTATAGCAGAAACTGGAGGCGTAATTGCGCACGAAACCCGTGATGATGACACAGGATATGGTATAATTCATCTAATAAAGTGCTCCTGTCGCAGGGGGTAATGTTGGAGGCTGTGTGATGTTGTATACCAAGCAGATTCCTCGGGACGATCAGTTTGATGTGATCGTGGCGGGCGGTGGACCTTCGGGTTGCGCGGCTGCTGCTGCCGCGGCGAGCAACGGGGCCAAGACGCTGTTGATCGAGGCCAGCGGGGCATTGGGCGGCATGGGAACGATTGGTTTGGTGCCGGCTTGGTGTCCCTATTCGGATGGGGAGAATGTCATTTATCGGGGCATTGCGCAGACGGTGATGGAGCGGGTCAAGGCGCACATGCCGCATATCAAGGCCGATCACGTCGACTGGGTGCCGATTGACCCAGAGGTGTTGAAGCGGGTGTACGACGATCTGGTGTCTGATGCCGGTGTCAAGGTGCTGTTCAACACGCAGTTGTGCGATGTGCAGTCCGCCGACGGTCGGGTGGACAGCGTCATCGTCGCCAACAAGGCGGGGCTGACGGCTTACCGCGCCAAGGTGTTTATCGATTGCACGGGCGATGCCGATATCGCGGCCTTTTGCGGGCTGCCCTATGACAAGGGGGCGGGGGAGACGGGCGATGTTCAGCCGGCCACCCACTGCTTTACCCTGACCAATGTCGACGAATATGCCTATCAGACGGGCCCGCGGCTGCACGGGAGCGAAAAAGACTGTCCGATCTATGACATCGTGCGCAGTGAAAAATACCCCATGGTGGTGGACGGACACTCCTGCAACGAGCGAATTGGCCCCGGAGTGGTGGGGTTTAACGCTGGGCACCTGTGGAATGTCGATTCTACGGATCCTTTTAGCATGTCGGCGGCCCTGATGGCGGGGCGCAAGCTGGCGGACGAATTACACTGCGGTTTGATCGAGTTTTACCCCTCGGCTTTTGCTGCGTCGCACCTGACGATGACGGCCTCGGCACTGGGCACGCGGGAGTCGCGGCGCATCGTCGGCGAATACACCCTGACCTTTGACGATTACAAAGCCCGCCGCACCTTCCCCGACGAGATTGGGCGCAACTGCTACTACATCGACGTCCACCACTCGCCCGCCCAGCGCGACGCCTTTTTGCGCGGCGAGATCGATTACGAGGAAGAGGCAAGCTCCTACGGCCCCGGTGAGTCGCACGGCATTCCCTATCGTTGCCTGGTGCCAAAAGGCTGTGAAAACCTGCTGGTCGCGGGCCGCACCATCAGCTGCGACCGCACCGTGCAAGGCAGCGTGCGGGTCATGCCGCCCTGTCTGGTGACAGGCCAAGCTGCCGGAACCGCCGCCGCGATGATCGCGGCCAATGGTGGGACGACGATGACACTGGACACCGACGCACTGCGGGCGAAACTGCGGGCGGATGGGGCGTATTTCTTGTAAGGGGTGAGCGATGGGCGAATATTTTAGCGGCAAATTGGACGCGCTGGAGCAGTTGACTTTGCTGCCGGATGATGGCGTTCGGTGGCTTGATTTGGATGCAGATTTTGCGATGATCGCAGCGCATTATCGCGCCTGTTTTGGCACGGAAATTGCTCGAGCGGATTTTGACGAAGGGTTGTGGCGGGTTTGTGCGTTAGTAGAGGACGGTGTGATTCGTTCCTTTGGCGGGGCTATGTATATGACGGAGACCAACTGGGAGATCGGCGCGGTCAGCACCCGCCCGGAGTTTCGGGGCAGGGGATACGCGCGGCGGGTGTGTTCGTTTGTCGCGCGGTATATTCTCGAAAACGGCAAGCAAGCGACCTGCAACACGGCGGCGGACAACCATGCCATGAGCGAGGTCATGCGGGCGATTGGCATGGTGGAACAGTGAGGAGGAGTGTTGATGGCGATTGAGTATCGGGACGTGCGGGAATTTGCGCCCGAGGAATTGGCGGCGTTGTTTTGCTCGGTAGGCTGGTCGTCGGGGCAGTACCCGGACAAGCTGGTCGTTGCCATGCAAAACTCCGGGACGGTGTTTTCGGCGTGGGATGGCGGGCGGCTGGTCGGGCTGATCAACGCCCTGGACGACGGGGTGATGACGGCTTATGTGCATTATTTGCTGGTGAATCCCGCCTATCAGGGGCAGGGGATCGGCAAGCGGTTGGTCGAGCTGGTGCGCGAGAAATACCGTGATTATCTGCGGATTGTGCTGATTGCCTATGACAAGGAGATTGGCTTTTATGAAAACTGTGGGTTTGAGGCGGGCGAGGGCAAGACGCCGATGTTTGTGACGTCGCTGTGGACGTGAGAGGTGATAAGATGACGGTGTTGGGGATTTCGGGGACGCCCCGCAAAAATGGCAATTCGGAAGGGTTGTTGAATGCGGCGTTGGAGCCTTTTGCGCGGGCGGGGTGGGATGTCGTGCGCATTTTGCTGTCGGAAAAGACGGTCGCCATGTGCACGGGGTGTGAGTGTTGCGGCGAGGGACAGGCGTGCGTGGTTGATGACGACATGCGTGAGATTTATGCGGCTTATGAAAGGTGTGACGCGATTGTCATCGCCGCCCCCGCGTATTGGCGGAATGTCCCGGCGCAGTTAAAGGCGGTGTTTGATCGATCGTTTGCGGTGCGGGAGCAAAAGCCCTTGCGCGGCAAACTCGGCGGGGCCATTGCCGTGGGCCGCGGGCAGAGCGGAGGGCAGGCGATTGTGCTGAATGTCATCCACAATTTTTATCTGTCCTGCGGTGCGCTGTGTGTGCCGGGCGAACTGAACGGCGTGACGGCGGTGGCCGACAAGCCGGGGGAGATTCTGGCGCAGCCGAAACGGCTGGCGCAGGCCAGGACGTTGGGGGAGAATATGATTGGGTGTGCGCGCGCAACCCACGGTTGACAAATTGCCGCGTTGGGGTGGTGGCGTTGGTTGGGGCGGTTTTGTATAATGCCGCTGTAACTGATTGGGAGGTGGCGCGGGCATGATGATCGGCGGAAAGATACAGGCGTTGCGGATCAAAAGCGGATTGTCGCAGGAAATGCTGGCCGAACGGTTGGGCGTTACACGGCAGTCTGTTTCAAAGTGGGAGCTTGGGCAAGCCGTTCCTGAGACGGAAAAGATTGTGGATATGAGCCGCTTGTTCCACGTGACGACGGATGAATTGTTGCTTGTAAACGAGGATTCCTATCTCAAGCCGAACAAAAACGTGTTGCATTTGGGGTCGATCTATTTGATCGTTAAGGACTTTCAGCGGTCGATTGCTTTTTATGAAGCGTTCCTTTCGATGCGTGTCTCGACGATTAATCCCAATGTATTTGCCGAATTTTATTTTGATAGCCAGAATATATCGCTGATGAATCAAGCTAATTTGCCCGGACACGATACCACAGAGGATGGTGACGGCAAATTTGTGTTAAATTTTTGGATTGATGATTTGCAAACGGAATATGATCGGCTCAAACGCCTGAATATCGGAAAGGTCACCCAGATCAAATTTATCCATACGGATTATTGGTGCTTTTTGCTGTTTGATCCCGACGATAACACGATTGAGATCACCGGGAAGTATGATGGGGAAGGAGGTGGAATGTGATGGAGGAAAAGTATTGTCAATGCTGTGGTATGTGCATAGACGAACCGAAAAAATTCGGGACGCAAGCTGATGGGCGCAAATACGAAGAATATTGCTGTTACTGCTGGGCGAACGGCGAGTTTGCCGACTGGTGCCGAGAGATCACCCTGGATGAGATGATTGAGGAGAATATTCGGTTTGTCCTCGAAGCCAATCCCGACATGACGGCAGACGCGGCGCGGGAAATGTTGAGGGCGTCTATGCCGAAGCTGCGGCGATGGGCGGAGGCGGGATAAGATGAAGCTTGTTGGGGGGCTGGCGTGTGCGGCCCCTACGAAGGTTCTTCCAGCATTGTTCTAAAATAAGTTTTTAAAGGAGGGGGTGCGGGGGAGGAAAGATTTTTCAAAAATTTTCCTCCCCCGCAAAAAAACACCATCCCGCATACATATACCCCATGCGCGTTTGTGCGCTATGGAGTTTTTATGGATCGGATTGTTTTGGTGTTTTCTTCCCGCACGGCGGCCATCCAGGTCGAGCGCAAACTGCGCATTGCCGGGGTGGCAGTGCGGGTGCAATCGCCGCCCATGGGCACGGGCCGCCCTTGCCAGCTGGCGGTGGTGTTTGGGGCAGTGGATCGCGTGGTAGCTTTGGGAATTGTGCGGCAGACCACCCGACAACCGCGGACCTGCTGGTTGCTGCCGAATGACGGGCAGGCGCGGGTGGTAGACGAGGCGAGTTTTCTATAGCAAGGGCTTGTGCTGAGGCGATAACACGATCTTTGCATCGCGCATAAAGATAACTACGTACGGCCAAGGGACCGCGCGTGGAAGGAGCAAAAGATCGTGATCTATATGGATAATGCGGCGACGGCTTGGCCCCGGCCGGCCGTCGTTGCGCGGGAGATGGCGCGGGTGGCGCAGGGGGCGTTTGGCAACCCTGGGCGGGGAAGTCACGCGGCGGCGCGGGCCTCGGCCCACGTCTTGTTAGGGGCGCGGGAGGCGTTGGCCAACCATTTGGGCTGCCCACTGGAGCGGTTGCTGTTGACGCCCGGGTGCACGTGGGGGCTGAACATGGCCTTGCTGGGCTTGCGACTGCGGGGAGGACACGTCATCAGCACCACTCACGAGCACAACGCCCTGCTGCGGCCCCTGTGGCGTTTGATGCGGCGAGGGGAGATCAGTTTGACCCTACTGCCGCCCGAGGGCCTGATGACGGCCCTGGAGGGCGTTAGACGGCCCAACACGCGGCTGGTGGCACTGGCGCACGGCTCCAACGTCACGGGCGAGCTGCGCGACGTCGAGGCCATCGGGGCCTGGTGTCGATCACGCGGCATCTGGTTGGCGGTTGATGGCGCCCAGACCGTGGGGCATCTGCGCTATGATTTGGCACACCAGCCCATTGACGTGTTGGCCTTTTGCGGACACAAGGGTTTGCGAGGGCCCATGGGCACAGGGGGGCTTTATGTGCGCGAAGGGCTTGCACTGGAGCCCGTCGTGCGGGGCGGGACGGGCGGTTACACCCAGGAGCTCGACCCGCCCGACGACTGGCCCGACGGCTACGAACCCGGCACGCCAAACGTCGCCGGCATGGCGGGCCTGGCTGCGGCGGTGGGATGGATCGACGGACGGTTGAATCACGAGGCGGCGCACGCCATGGCTATGGCCCACCGCTTGGCCAAAGGCCTGCGGGGGTTGCGCGGCGTGCGGGTCATCGGCGATCCCCAACTGCCCGTGGTGGCCATGGTGCACAATGCCCACGAACCCGTGGCCATTGGCGAGGCACTGGATCGCAGGGGGATTTGCGTGCGGACAGGGTTCCAATGCGCGCCGCTGATCCACCGCGAAATCGGCGCCCCCCAAGGCGTCGTGCGATTCAGCCCCGGGTCAACCACGACGGCGGGCGAAGTGGATACTTGCGTGGCGGCGGTGTGGGGGATGAAGTGAGCGTGTGTTACCAGATCTTGCGGAGGATGGTCGTGGTGCCCACTTGCCGGCAGCCCATGTTGCGGTAAAAATCGGTGCCGCCGCAATAGCAGTAAGTCGCGCCGAGGGCGACGGTCTTTTGCATGGCGTGGGTCAGGACGGCGTGGGCCAGCCCCATCTTGCGGTATTGCGGCCGTGTCGCAAGGGGTTCGAGGTAGGCGAAACCGTTAACTTCATCCACCCACATACCGGCGGCGCAGGCGTAGTCGCCGTTGGGGGCCTTGGCGATGGTGAACAGGTTGGGCCGAAAATGCGGCCCGGAACAGGCGAAGATTTGCCAGTTGGCGTCCTCGGGCGGGCCGGCCCATTTGCCATGGTCAAACCCTTCATAAAAGCAGGCTTCGAGATTGAGCGGATCGAATTCGTCTTCCAGCGAAATCAGCGAAAAGCCTTCGGGCAGCGGATGTGTGGGGAAGCTGTTTGAATATGGGTAAATGAGGATGGGGTCGGAGTCAACGGGTTGGTAGCCCTGGTCGAGGTAAAACTGCGTATTGTCGCGCTCGTTGATGATCCAGACATCCAGCGTGCGTTGGTTGCCCTCGGCCTTTGACAGCTCCCGCTCGGCATAATCCAGCATCTCGGGCATGAGATGCTCGTAGCCCGGCTTGATGCAGGGAATATATTCCCCCAGGTGCATTTCAAAGCACGCCACGGCCGCGAGCTCGCCGTTTTCCTCCCACAGGCCGAAGTGATGGGCGTGGTTGTACTCGAACCAGCGGAGGGTGTGTGCGTATTCGAACCAAGGCATGGTCGGAAACCAGCCCGGCAGGCGGTAGTTTGCAGTGAAAAAGTCGCAAACGCGAGGGAGATCGGAGAGCATTTTATATTTACGCAGAGTAACAGACATAAGAAGTCCTTTCTCGATGAATTGGAGAAGTCGAGTTTACAGGAGGATAGTGTGCATTGTCAAGGTTTTTTGGGCGACCGGCTGGGCGGGCGGCAGGATGGTGCCCCTTACAGGATGATGCGCGGAAGGGAGCGTGAAAAAACCGAGCACAATACTTGACAGGGTGACAGCTTCTGGGTATAATCGCCAAGTTAGCTTGAAGGATAAAGGGGGAATGGGGATGTCTTTGTTGGAATTGGCGATCATTGCCGTTGGCCTGTCGATGGATGCTTTTGCTGTGGCGGTTTGCCGGGGGCTGACGGTGAAGAAGGCGACGCTTAAGGGCGGCTTGGTGGTGGGCCTGTATTTTGGCGTGTTTCAGGCGGCCATGCCCTTGTTGGGGTATTTGCTTGGGTCGCAATTTGCCAAGTATATTCAGAGTGTCGATCATTGGATCGCTTTTGTTTTGCTGGGGATTATTGGCGGCAAGATGGTTTGGGAGAGCCGCAAGGCGGATGATGAGGCGGCGGAGCAAACCAATCCCCTTGGCCCCCGCGCCATGCTGCCGCTGGCGGTGGCGACCTCGATCGACGCGCTGGCGGTTGGGGTTTCGTTTGCTTTTTTAGAAGTCAATATTTTGCCCGCGGTGGGGTTGATTGGCGTCACGACGCTGGTGCTGTCGCTGATTGGCTTCAAGGCGGGTGGTTTTGCTGGCAAAAAACTGCAAGCCCGCGCCGAGATGATCGGTGGGGGCTTGCTGATTTTGATGGGATTAAAGATTCTGTTGCAGCACTTGGGTGTGATTAACTTTTAAAGCAGTCCCTTGAGCGCCGTGGCCGCGTAGTCGAAGGCGGCGCGTTGGGTGGCGAAGCGGGATGTCACGGCGGCGACAGCTTCGCCTTGGTGCTGGGAGGTCAGGCCGATAAAATCCATGAGGTGGGGCTCAAGCGACAGCACGGTTTCGGCGCGGTCGGCGGCGCAGGCAACCAGCAGCTCGCGCAGGTTGCCCACACCCTCGCCGGGGGGCACGACTTGGCCATCGCGGCCATCCTTGATGTGCAGATAGGCGATGTTGCCGCGCAGGGCATTGTAGGCTTCCATGGGCTCGAAGCCGGCCAGGATATAGTTGCAGGGGTCGAGCACGGCGGGCATGGCCGCGCCAAAGGTGTTGCTGATGTCGATGCAGGCGGCGATAGATTCGCCGTAGATACGGCCCTCGTTTTCATGAGCCAGTGTCACGCCGCTGCCACGGGCGATGTCGATATATTGCGCCAACTTTTCCATGACTTCGTCGCGGTGGTCGGTGATGACCGTGCCCTCGTCGGGGTAGAAGGAGAACATGCGGATGTATTTGGCAGACAGCGCGCGGGCCGTGTCCAGCGTGCGGCGCAGGCGGTCGCAATCGGCGGCGAAATCGCCGGACAGCTTGATTTTGCCGATGGGCGAACCGATGGAAAAGACGCCGATGCCGCCATCGGCCAAGCGGCGAGCCAGATCGGTCACTTGGGCGGGCGTCAGATCAGAGATATTTTGGTCGCCGATGCCGCGGGGCTCGAGGTAGGGGATATTGTTGGCTTGCAGGGCGGCGATTTGCTCGTCGATAGACTCGCCTGCCTCGTCGGCAAAGGCCGAGAGAATGAACTTGCTCATGTGTGATCTCCTCATGTTTATACGCCCGAATAGGCCGAAAAACCGCCGTCGACGGGCACGACGATGCCGGTGACAAACGAGGCTTTTTCGTCGTCGCACAGCCACTCCAGCGCGCCCAGCAGCTCGCCGGCCTCGCCGTAGCGGGACATGGGCGTGGCGGTCAGGATTTTTTGCGAGCGCGCGGTGGGCGTGCCGTCGGGGTTTTGCAGCAGGGCGCGGTTTTGATCGGTGACAAAAAAGCCCGGCGCGATGGCGTTGACGCGGATGTTGACGCCCGCCAGGTGCACGGCCAGCCATTGGGTGAAGTTGGAGACGGCGGCCTTGGCCCCCGAGTAGGCGGGGATCTTGGTCAGGGGGCGGAAGGCGTTCATGGACGAGACGTTAAGTACGCAACCCCGCTTGGCCTCGGCCATGCCGCGGGCGAAAACTTGCGTGGGCAGCAGCGTGCCCAGGAAGTTCAGATCAAACACAAAGCCGACGTCGACGCGGTTCAGATCAAAGAAGGATTTGCGATCGGGGCTGGGCTCCAAGTCCTCGGCCCCCATCACCTCGCTGGTGGTGGTGGCACGGGGCGAGTTGCCGCCGGCGCCGTTGATCAGGATGTCCACGGGGCCCAACTGTTGCAGGACGGTGTCATAGGCGGCTTGGATTTTGTCGGCGTCGAGCACGTCGATAAACACGGCGATGGCTGTGCCGCCTGCTGCGTTGATTTCGTCAGCCAGGGCCTGGGCGGGCTCAATGGCGCGGTCCAGAATGGCGACCTTGGCCCCTTGTGCGGCAAAAAAACGGCAGAAAGCCCCGCACAACACGCCCGCGCCGCCCGTGACGGCGACGACTTTTCCCTGATAACCCATAAAAACACGCTCCTTCGACGAAATTAGATGATGTTTATTGTAGCAAAGTCGGTAGGGTTACGCAAGGCCGCGTCAATCCTCCGGGGCCGTGATGTCGGAGGCCACAAGCACCAGATCGATGGGTTTGCCCGCGGCGTCATAGACTACCTGCCAGCGGTCGGTACGAATATGGGACAGAACGCTGATCAGGGTGGTGCCGTCGAAGGCACAGGTATCGGAGAGCGCGACTTCGGATTTTAGCAGTGTCACCTTTTGGGTGGCGATGTGGTAGATGTAAAGGGGGCGAAGCGAGGACTTGACCGTGGTGTCGATGAAAAACAGATAATCCTCCGTGCCCGCGATGTAGGTGCCATCGGGCAGGGTGATGGGGGCTTTGCCGGGGGTGACCAGCAGTGTGGTGTGAGGAACCGAAGGCAAAGAAGACGCCCATGTGTCGATGACGAGGTTGCTGCCCCAAACCGTGGCGCGGAAGTCGGTGTAGAGGATGTCCTGCAAAAACTCCTGGCCGTTGCGCTGCAGGTCAAAGAAAAAATTGAGAAACTGCCCCTTGGCGGTGATGGAATAGACGTCGCCGCCAAGGGTGAACTCGGCCGCGCCGTACAGATAAAGGACATAGATTTCGGGTTTTGCAAAGTCATCTTCCCACAACACATCGCCCGTCTTGGCGTCCAGGCACAGCATCAGATCCAGTACACCCTCGCGGTTGTTGACATCGTGCAAAAGCAGTTGCAGTTGGCCATCAATCACCCGCAAGAGGGAGATGCGATCGAAGTTACTCCGCTTTTCGGTATAAACTTTTTTTGCCTTGCCCGAGGCATGGTCGCGGACGTACAGCGAGCGGCCCGAGATAAAGTACAGGCCGTAATCGTCGGCGGCCCAGCCGCTTTGGGCACTGTAGTTGGAGATCAACCGCTCATTGCCGTCGTTGGTGTTGCGGTAGATGCTGGCGGTATCGGAATAATAATAGGCATCGGCGGTGAGTATGCCGAGCTGATTTCTCGCGCCGACGGGTGGTTCTTGGCTCGGGGAGAGGAAAAAGGCGAGGGTGGCGATCAACCACAGGCCGACCGCGCCTGCGATGGCGAGCTTCCAAGCGGGGATGGATTTGCGTTTGCCGACCAGGAAGTCTTGGGCGATCTCGATCGGGCCGACGTCAATGCGCCCCAACGCCTCGCTGAACTGTTCGGCGGTCACGTGGCGAAAATCGGCTTCGGCCAGGGTTGTGTGCAGGGCGGACAGCGTGCGTTGCAGGGAGGTTTCCAGGGCAGCGGGTGTGAAGCCGCTGCGCGAGGCAACCCGGGACAACGGCGCGGCGAAAAAGTAGCGGCCAAGCAGGCGGTTGCGCTCGCCCACGGGCAAGCCGTGCAGGGCTGTGTTGACGGCGGCGGCGAGCGCGTCGCTCGCGCGGGCGTTGTCCGGATTGCTTGGGAACCGCGCCGCCAACTCTTTTAAGGCGACAGGATATTCCGAGGCTTCGCTGCCGGGCGGGGGAGCCTTGCGCAGGACGTCGAGGGCGACTTTGCGGGTCGTCCGGAGCAGGTAGCCCTCCAAGCCGGGCGGCGAGTCACTGGGGATGGCCTCCCAGGCGTTTAGATAGGAAGCATCGGCACAGGCGGCGGCAGCCCGCCCATCCACCAAAATGCCAAGGGCAAACTTTTGCAGGGCTCGACCGTATTTGCGATGGGTTTCGCTGATGGCAACTTTGTCCCGCGCCAAAAACAGAGAGATGATCTTGCCATCGTCCAAATTACGCGACTTTCGCATGGGGCAGATCCTCCTTGGAAAGGATGACGAAACAAGGACATTATACCATAATCACGTTGCCACCCCCGCGTAATCATATCCGGACGCCTGCGCCGTATACAGCCGCGCGTATTCGCCGTGGCGTTGCATCAATCCGTCGTGGGTGCCGCTTTCGACTAACTCGCCGTTTTGCAGTACGAGAATCAGGTCGGCGTCTTTGGTGCCGGACAGGCGGTGGGTGATGTAAAAAGCGATTTTGTTGGCGGCGGCGATCCTGACGTTGTGGTAAAAGGCTTGTTCGGCGGCAGGATCCAGGTCGGACGAGGCCTCGTCGAAGAACAGGATGTCCGCCGAGGCATAAAAAGCGCGGGCGAGCGAGACTTTTTGCCATTGCCCGCCGGAAAGTTCGGTGCCGCCCTCGAACTGTTTTTCCAGCAAGGTATCCAGCCCGGCGGGCAGGGATTCAATCAGGCTTGTCAGATCCGCTTGGCGGGCGGCGGCCAGCAGGGCCTCTTGGCTGGTGGGAGCGTCGATGTCGCCCAGTCGCAAATTTTCGCGCAGGGAAAAGGCAAAGCGCGCCGGATCTTGGAAAACGCCCGACATACGCCGGCGCAAGGACTCAATTTGGTAGTCGCGGATGTCGCGGTGGTTGTAGGTGATTTGGCCGCTTGTCGCATCGAACAGGCGCATGAGCAGTTTGATCAGGGTGCTCTTGCCCGAGCCGTTTTCGCCGACAACGGCGACCAACGTGGGTGAGGTAACGGCAAAAGAAACGCCCATCAGCGCGTTGCGTTGGGCGCCGGGGTAGCGAAAAGACAGGTCGGTGACGGCGAGCTGGTGCAGGCCCTCGTCGCCCGTGCCCAGGGTGCCATTCGCCTCGCCGCTGTCGCGCTCCAGAAAATCGATGAAGTGCTGAATGTAAAGGTTGTTTTCGCGGCCCTGGGCGTAGCCATTGATGAGCATTTGCAGGCCGCTGATGAATTGCGGCAGCAGGCTGATGTAGAGCACGATGCTGCCCGGCGAGGCTTGGCCGCGCACCGAGAGGGCGATGAACCAATACAGGCCAACGCCGTTGGCGATGGCCGCCAGCGCACCCGTGGCCAGGCCGATGGCACATTGGCGGCGGCGCACCTTGTTGATGCGGCGGTATTCCGCGTCGAACAGCCCGCGATAGAGGTTCAGGATGTAGTCGCCGATGCGGTAGAGGCGAACTTCTTTGGCAAAATCGGGAGCCCCCAGGATGTGGCTGAAATAGGCGAGTTTGGCCGCCCAAAAGCTGTAATAGGCGTTGGGAATCAGCGCGCACAAGGCTAGCAGGCCGATGGCCCAGTGAATGCGCAGCATCAGCCCGGCAGTCGTGGCGATGGTGATGACGCCGCGCAGGATGGAGGAGATCATTTGCAACTGCGAGATCAGCCGCGCCCCGCACCCGCCCTTGGCCAGTTGCATGTCATTGTAAAAGGCGTGGTCCTCAAAACAGGTGACGGTGAAGAATAATGTCAGCTTTTTGGCCAACAGCACCTCGCTGTCTTTGGCCACGACATCGGCATAGCGGTCGGCGACGTAACTGCGGATGGGGCTGAGCACTTGGATGGCGATGGTCAGCGCAATGTAAAACAGCGCGACGGTGGCCAGTTGGGCGGAGAGACCGCCGGAGTGGTCTGCGAACAGGTCAACGATTTGTGCGATGAGCTTTGCGCAGGCGATGGGGATCAGGCAAAAGGCGACCTCGAAAAACAGAAACAAACAGAACATCGGGCGCGAGGCCCGAAAGAGCAGTGAAAAGGTCTTGTGGGTCACGCCCCTGTGGTTCATGGCGGTTCCTCCTGATGGTGGTGTTTTTGGCAAAACGCAAACAAGGGCACGGGGCGCACCGGGTGTGCGGCGTGTTGAACTGCGTGCGGGTTGCTCGGAGATATTATATTCGGGGAAAACTTGATTTTCAACAGGTTTTAGCCGAATTTTGCGCCGTAAAACTAATGAAAAATCAGAGCGAAAATGCTATAATATAGGTACAGTGATGAAAGGAGGGGCGGCGCGTGGATTTTGTGTTCCGGGTGGCGGTGTTGCATGCGTTGTCCCTGTTGGGGCGGCCGGCGTGCCGCGACGACGTCGTGCGGTTGTGCTTGGGCGTGGGCGACATGCGATTTGCCGACCTGTTTGCCCAGCTGCACGAGGGGGTGAACGAGGGCTTGATGACGCCCGAGCCCTACGAGTTGACGGCGGCGGGGCAGTTGGTGCTGGAGCAGTTTGCCGATCGCCTGCCACAGGAGGTGGCGCGCGAGCAGGGCGAGTTGCTGGTGCGCTTTGGCCTGGCTCCGCGCGAGGCCCGCAGCGTGCAGTTTTGCCCGCGGCCGGGGGGCTGGGAGTGCCACTTATGTTTGTTTGATCCGCCGGGGCATTATCGCGAAGTTGTCAACCTGCCCGATCGGGCGCAGGCGCTGGCCCTGGGCGAGGAATGGGTAAAGGGGGTGTAATGGTCATGGAGGGCAAAATCATTGTGTCCAACCGTCGTGCGCGGCACGATTTTCATATCGAGGAGACCTATGAGTGCGGCATCGCCTTGCACGGCACCGAGGTCAAATCCCTGCGCGGCGGCCAGGGCAATCTTAAGGAAAGCTATGGCACCGTGCGGGGCGGCGAAGTGTTTTTGGTGGGGATGCACATCAGCCCCTACGAGCAGGGTAACCGCTTTAACAAGGATCCCCTGCGCGAGAAAAAACTCTTGTTGCATAAGTCGCAAATTCGCAAGCTGACCGAGTGGACCCAGCAAAAGGGATTCACGCTGGTGCCGCTGTCGTTGTATCTCAAGCACGGGCGGGTCAAGGTCGAACTGGGCGTGGCGCGGGGCAAGAAACTCTATGACAAGCGCGACACCATCGCCGCCCGCGATGTCCAGCGCGAGCGCGAGCGGGAGGCTGTGGAGCGGTAAATCGGGCGTTTTTACAGAAAATGACCTGCTGAACAGCGGGTAAACGTGATATAATGTATATGATTGCAGGGGATGGCTGTGCGATCTTTCTGGGCCCGTACCGGTTTCGACGGAGGGTGTGAACCAAGGCAAGCGAGCCGCGGGCCGGACCGCGTCAACAACACGGAAAACATTTATAACTGCCAACAATAACGTAGCAGTCGCGGCTTAATGCCGCGCGTCGACCCGGACTCTCCCACGAGGCCGGCCACCGGCGTGATAAAGGTGGGGAACCGACCTGTCAAAGCGTTGCGATAGGCGAGAAAATATGACGCTACCGATCCCGGAGTCCGGCAGTGGGCGCCGGGGGTAGGGAAGAAGGCCGCAAGGCCACCAAATACGCTGCCTGCGCTCGGAGAAACCAAGGAGATTGTCTTTCGGACAGGGGTTCAACTCCCCTCGGGTCCACCA
>JGI994J12354_10002392_pt1 | contig 18390 bp, 11 predicted proteins | sample IntmicLarv3ML3BL_FD_12354 | JGI IMG/M metagenome (IMG submission 12354)
GCAATCTCAGCTTATGAAAGCGATATGGCTGCTTCTCCTGCTCTGGCTCTTTCGGCGGGCGGTGCTCCTGTTCTCAGCGTTCTTCCTAATGTTACAGTTCAAAAATATCGCAGGCGTGACAGCTTATGGGTTGCAACTGCAAGATACGAAAGCCATAAAAGATTATAATTAAAGGAGAGTATATTTATGAAGAATTATAAAATCACAATAAATGGCAATGTTTACAATGCGGTAGTTGAAGAAGCAAACGGTTTTGCAGCACCCGCAGCACCCGCAGCACCTGTAGCTGTTCAGGCAGCGCCGGCTCCTGTTGCCGCACCGGAACCAGCCGCACCGAACCCTGCACCCGTTGCAAGCGCACCGGGATCCGGTATGAAAGTTGAAGCTCCAATGCCAGGTACAATTTTAAGATATGTTGTTAATGTTGGTGATACCGTAGCTGTTAATCAAGTTATTACTATACTTGAAGCTATGAAAATGGAAAATGAAATTGTTACTCCTGTTGCCGGTAAGGTTAGCTCTATCGTTGCGGCAGCAGGTTCTTCTGTTAGTTCAGGAGATATATTGTTTACTATTGAATAGTCGATTTTCGGCTTATTAAGGAGGTCTGTTATGGAAGGAACAAAAAGGCCTGTAAAAATAATGGATACAACACTTAGAGACGGTAACCAGTCTCTCATAGCCACAAGAATGTCTATGGAGGAAATGTATCCGATTATTGAAAAAATGGATAATGCCGGGTTTTACGCTATGGAGGTTTGGGGCGGCGCAACTTTTGATGCCTGCCTTAGATTCCTAAAGGAAGATCCTTGGCAAAGACTTCGCGAGTTTAGAAAAATTTGCAAAAACTCCAAATTGCAAATGCTTTTCCGCGGTCAAAATATTTTGGGTTACAAGGCTTACCCCGATGATGTTGTAGAAGAGTTTGTTTATAAATCAGTTGAAAACGGTATTGATATTTTAAGAGTATTTGACGCCCTTAATGATGTCAGAAACCTTGAATCATCTGTAAAAGCAATTAAAAAAGTAGGCAGTCATGCTCAACTTTGTATTTCATATACTTTGAGCGATGTTCATACTCATGAGTATTTTATGAATTTAACAAGGCAGCTTGTTGATATGGGCGCCGATTCCATATGCGTTAAGGATATGGCAGGGCTTCTCTTGCCTAAAGCCGCTTATGAAATAGTTAAAGGCATTAAAGAAATTACCGATCTGCCTGTTCAAATTCACAGCCACTATACCAGCGGTGAAGCATCTATGGCTTATATGAGAGCCGTTGATGCAGGCGCTGATATTCTTGATACCGCCATGAGCCCGTTTGCTCTCGGTACAAGCCAGCCCGCAACAGAGGTTATGGTTGCCGCTTTTGAAGGCACAGAATACGACACAGGCATTAAGCAGGAAAATCTTAGAGATATTACAGCATTCTTTGCACCTATGCGCGCTAAGGCTCTTGAAAGCGGCCTTATGAGCACAAAGGTTCTCAATGTTGATATAAATACTCTGCTTTATCAGGTTCCGGGCGGTATGCTCTCAAATATGGTATCCCAGCTTAAAGAGCTTAAGGCAGAAGATAAGTATGATGAAGTGCTTAAAGAAATCCCAAGGGTTCGCGCTGATTTAGGCTATCCGCCACTTGTAACGCCTACCAGCCAAATCGTTGGCTCTCAGGCGCTTATGAATGTTATTTCAGGCGAGCGTTATAAGGTTATACCTAATGAAACTAAAAATATAGTTCGCGGCCTTTACGGCAGAACACCTGTTGAAATTTCTGAGCAAATCAGGAAAATGATAATAGGCGATGAAAAGCCTGTTACAGAAAAACCACAGGAGCTTTTTGAGCCATCCCTTCATAAATATGAGGCTGAAATGGCTGAATACAAAGAGCAGCCGGAGGATGTGCTTTCATACGCATTGTTCCCGCCTGTAGCTGTTGATTTCTTTAAGTTCCGTCAGGCTCAGAAATATAAAGCCGACCCTACACTTGCTTCAAACGGAAATTATCCGTTATAATTTATATCATACAATAGAGCAGGGTACTGAGTTTTCAGTATCCTGCTTTTTCTATGCTAAAATAATTCTATTTTCAATTTATAAAACAGTGTCAACCAAACGCCGATTATCGGTTGACACCTTAAACTCGTAATTATATACTTATATTCATTGCAGGATTATTGAAAGGCAGGTGATAAATTGCTCAAGGACGAAGTGCTGCGCATTATGGAACGAAAAGCAGGAACCATAGTTACGGGCGGTCAGTTGGCAAACACTTTAAATGTCAGCCGAAATGCCATATGGAAAGCCATACATGCCCTGCAAGAAGACGGAATACAAATTGTTTCCGTTAAAAATGTTGGCTATAAGCTGCTGGATACCAATGATACGTTATCGGAGCAATTAATCTGCTCAAAGCTGTCAACGGATTTTATTGGCAGGCATATGGGAATCCTGTCCTCGGTTTCTTCCACCAATCAATATTTGAAGGAGATGGATAGCGCAAGTATTGAAAATGGCTTCACAATCATTGCAAACGAACAAACTAAAGGCAGGGGAAGAAGAAACAGAGAATTTATTTCAGCAAAAGATGAGGGCATATATCTTAGCATAATATTAAAATTCAATGAGCACCGGCATGATATTCGCTTGCTGACAATTTGCGCCGCTATCGCTGTATCAAAGGCCATTGAAAATATATGTGATATAAAAGCTGAAATCAAATGGGTAAATGATATTTATTGCAACGGTAAAAAGATATGCGGTATTTTAACAGAAGCTGTTCTTTCAGGCGAGTTGCAGGAAATGGATACGGTAATTATAGGCATTGGAATTAACACAGGCAAAATTCCCGATGAAATAAGCAGCTTCGCAACTTCTATTTTTGAAGAAAGCGGAAAATACGGAATCCGAAATGACCTTACAGCCGAATTATTAAATCAATTTGAAGCCATCTACCTTGATTATACTGAAAGAAACGGGATTTGCGGCATTATACAGGATTATGAAAGCCGGCTTTTTATTAAAGGTCAACAGGTTTTGGTATCAAGCCTTGATAACGAATATATTGCCACTGTGCTTGGAATTGATAATACAGGAGCCTTGGTAGTTGAAAATGAAAAGGGCGAAATTAAAACTATTATAACAGGCGAAATTAAACTGAAATGAGGATACTTACATGGAAAACAAAAATATGAAAACTGCACTTTCAGCAAGGGATATATCTATAATTGCCATTTTCGCAGCCATAACAGCAATGCTGGCACAAATAGCTATTCCTTTACCGTTTACGCCTGTGCCTATATCCTTTGGGCTGGTAGCAGTATATATTACAGGGATATTGCTAAAACCCCGACATGCTTTATTTGCTCAAATCACTTATTTAATATTAGGAGCTGTAGGTATTCCGGTATTTGGGAATTTTTCCGGCGGAATCGGCGTATTGCTTGGCCCTACAGGTGGGTATTTATTGGTTTATCCCGTTATGGCATGGATTGTGTCAAGCACTTTGAACAGCCCTAAAAGCCTCCAATCTGAAAGAAATTTAAGCCGCAGCATTGTATTTCTAAAAACCGGCATAGCTATGTTATTTGCTCATTTTATATTATATTTATGCGGCACATTATGGCTGAGCTTTGTTACGGGAAATTCCTTTGCAGCGTCTTTAGCCCTTGCTGTAATTCCGTTTATATTGCTGGATGCTTTTAAAATTGCCTTTTGCATTTTTGTAATCCTGCCTTTCCGCCATCGTATACTTAATATGAATCTGCTTTTATCGGACAATAATTAAGGAATAAAACGGGATTAGCATTTATCGGTTATTAGGCGGAAACGCATGTATGATCTTTAAGCTAGGGCCGCTATCGTTTATCTTTTCTATTCGATTCTTTGTAAATACATGTTTTATCAGCTCTTCGGAATTTTTTATACCTACTATGTCGAGTTCATTTATATGATCGGACTCAGCGATATTCATTTGCGGAATTAAAACAGTTCCGCACCCGGCATCACTCGCCGCAATTATTTTTTCTGAAATATTCTCAACAGGCTTAATCGCGCCGTTAATTGAAATATCTCCTGTTATAGAGATGTCAGCTGCCATGGCTAAATTCATAATTGAAGAATAAAGAGCACAAAAAACTGCACAACTAACAGCTTGATTAAAAATGAAATCATATGATGAAAAGTTTATAAAAATATCATAATCATTATAATCCAGCGAATGAATATTTTTTAACGTCGCCAACGCATTATAAACAGAAGCGGCGGCAGCGCTTTTTCTTAATAACCGCCTATTGTTTAAAACAATTTCTTCGGTCTCCGCGATTCCGTTTATAGATATTTGCGGCATCCCGCTGATATTCTTTACAGCGGCAGTTTCTATTTCAACCATAATAGCTTTGCCATAATAATCAATAACCGGTGTGGATACAATCCCTATTCTTACAGAGTATTTCTCTTTGTATTTTTCAGAATTGCTTAGGCTGCTACCGCTTGACACAATATCCTTCACATCTGATAATTTGAGTATATTTCTATTTTCCATAATGGCTTGCGATTCAAGCGATTGAACAATATTTACAATATCCCTCCCATTTTCACATATATTTAAAATTGCGTTATATACATCCTCTTCACATTCCAAATTCGCTTTTACTGTTGTGTTTTTTAATATAGTTTCCAAATGGGCTTTGTTGAGGGGCTTGAAAAAAACCTCTTTGCAACGGCTTCGTAAAGCAGGGGGAATATCCTCCGGCTTTTTTGTAGTGGCGCCGATTAAGCGAAAATCCGCAGGAAACCCATTGTTAAAAATATCATGAACATGCTTAGGTATATTTTTATTGGATTTAGAATAATAGGAGCTTGATAAAATAACTTTCCTATCTTCCAAAACCTTTAAAAGTTTATTCAGCTGGCTATTGTGTAATTCACCTATTTCATCAATGAACAAAATACCGCCGTGAGCATTTGTAACGGCTCCCGGTTTAGGCTGGGGAACTCCTGCCTGGCCATAGCTGCCTGCCCCATGGTAAATCGGATCGTGAACAGAACCCATGAGAGGGTCGGCTATGCTTCTTTCATCAAACTGCAAAATAGTTGCATCCAGCTCAATAAAAGGTGAATTTTTGCTAAATGGAGATAATGGATTTTCTTTGGCTTCTTCCAATATAATCCTTGCAGCGGCGGTTTTTCCGACTCCCGGCGGTCCGTAAATAATAACATGCTGCGGGCTAGGGGAGCATATGGCATTTCTCAGAGCTTTAATTCCGCTTTCCTGCCCTGCTATGTCTTCTATTTTTTTCGGCCTTGTTATTTCGCTTAAGGGCTCCGGTAGTTTAACCTTTCGTAATGCTTTTAGCTTCTCCAGTTCTTCTTTTGAGTCTGCGCAAACGCTGCTTTTTGCAGAGGACTGGCTTTTAAAATTACTGAAAAAATAAGCACCTGCTATAAATGTAAATATTATTTGGCTGATTATCAGAACTAAAGTTAAACTTTCCAAAATTATCACCTTTATCCATTTTTATAAATTTATTATTAGCAATTTGGAAAATAGTATTCTATTTTGTTTTTATTTTATATAGGTCTTACTCCTTTGCATAAGGCTCTGTCGTTTTATGGCAGTATTTGTAATATGCAAAATATTTACTAAATATCCATAATATGGTAATCTTTTGTTGGAGATGATTGATTATGACAATTTTCAAAAGATTAATGTATTATGTACAATTTCTCTTTAAAGGGAAACGGCAGATGTTCAGCCTGCTGGATAAAGAGAGCACTCTTTATTATGAAAGATGCGAAAATTTGCAAGGGAAAGAGAAGGAAATTATTTATTCTCTCATAGTGACAAATATTTCATGTGAAATCTATGAACAGGTAATTTATGGTTTTAAATATCTTTTGCAGGATGAATATTTTGATATTAATCTTGTAAAAAATATGTACCGCACTTGTCTGATGTATTTTTTCATTAAATTTAATGCACAGTTTTCTGCCGAGTTCAAGGGGCTGGAAGAATGTGACATTGCTCAAATAGGCAGGCTACGCCCGAAAGAGAAAAAATTAATGGATAACTTAAGCAGTGTTATGGCCGTTAATTGTGATAAATTTGAATTGGATTTTATTAAATACTTTTCTAAAGCAGTGTTCAATCAAAAAATATTGAACCCCTATACGGTTGCTTTAAGTGTCAATATTCTTTATAATTCTTATGAGAGATTTATAGAGGATTACTGTTTTTACATAAGACATATAAATATAGCTTAGGCTGTTGTTTGTCCTCTTATAGAGGAGTGGTATTTTGCCTGAATTTACCCATAGTCAACTTAAAGCAATAAATGCACGGGATAATAATATTTTAGTATCAGCGGCGGCCGGAAGCGGCAAAACCGCTGTTCTTGTTGAGCGTATAATTAGAATCATAACCGATACAGATAACCCCGTTAATATAAATGAGCTTTTGGTAGTTACATTTACAGATGCCGCCGCGGGGGAAATGCGGGAGAGAATCTCCAAAGCCTTAAGCGAGCGTATAAAAAATGATTCCTCCAACACACATCTTAAAAATCAGCTTATTTTAATGCCTACAGCGCAAATAAGCACTTTACATTCCTTCTGTTCATCTGTTATAAGGAATAATTTTGTTGCGGCAGGAGTAGATCCTCAATTCAGGGTGGGAGAAAACACTGAAATTGGGATAATTAAAGAAAGTATTTTGGACGAGCTTTTTAATAAGGAATATGAACTGAAAAATGTAAACTTTTACAGGCTTCTGGATATTTTCAGTGACCGCTTTTTTGATACCGGACTTAGAGAACTGGTTTTGCGGCTATATGAATTTTCCAGATCTTTTCTTGAGCCTGAAAAATGGCTTTCAGAAAGCTCGGAAAACTTTAATTGTGAAGACTTATCCTGCTGGGAAAATAATATTTGGAGCAAGCTCGCCTTAGATGAAATCAAAAGCAGAATAAAAAGCTCCATTGATGCCGCCAACAGCGCATTGGTATTTTGCGAGATGGAAAACGGGCCTTTTAAATACAAAGATATTATCCTAGCTGATATTGAAATGCTTGAAGATATTTATTCCAAATGCAGCTTATCTTTTTCTAAAATCGCCTCAGCCCTTGAAAGTATAAGTTTTCAAAAGCTGGCCTCCATAACAGCAAAGGACAATGTTGACGCTGATTTGAAAGAAATAGTTAAAGCAATAAGAGAAAAAAATATCAAACAAAATATAGCATTAATTCAGGAGAAATATTTTTTCAAGCCATCAGAGGATATGGCTAAAGATACAGCTGAGCTTTATCCCATACTCAATAAACTTACTGAAATGGTTATAGAATTTGGTAAACAATATTCTTTAGAAAAAACTGATAATAATATACTGGATTTTTCTGATTTAGAGCATTTTTCCTATAAGATTCTGAAAGAAAATGATGAAATTGCAGATTACTACAAGCAGCTTTTCTTTGAAATTTATACAGATGAATATCAGGATTCCAATATTATACAAGAAGAGCTTCTTAATCTAATCGCCCGGGAAAATAACCGCTTTATGGTTGGCGATGTTAAACAGAGTATTTATAAATTCCGCCGTGCCAATCCGGCTATATTTATAGATAAATATAACAGCTATAAAAATATGGAGGATTGCTTAAGAATTGATTTAAGCACAAATTTCAGAAGCCGCAAAAATGTACTTGCCGGTGCCAATTTCCTGTTTAAACAGCTTATGAGCGAAGAATCCTCATCTATTGACTATGGCGAGGCGGAAATGCTTTATTACGGCGCGCCTTATCCCGATAATGATCAAATTAATGATAATACCGAGCTTATTATTATAGAAACAAAATCACCGGAAAAAGATGATTTAAATGATGAAATAATTAATTTATCAAACGCGGAAAAGGAAGCCTTGGCAATAGCTGAGAGAATCAAACAGATGACAAAAGGAGAAGAAGCTCAGCTTGTATTCGATAAAAACACCGGAGATTACAGAAAAGCTGAATACGGCGATATAACTATCCTGCTCCGTTCTTTGACAGATGCGGCAACTATCGTTCATATACTTGCAAAAGAGGGGATACCTGCCCATGCTAATACAAGCGGCGGCTATTTCGGCAATATCGAGGTTTTGATTATGCTAAGCCTCCTTCGGGTTATTGATAATCCTTTGCAGGATATAAGCCTTCTAAGCGTTCTACATTCTCCGCTTTACGGGTTCAGCGCAGATGATTTGGCTAAAATAAGAAGTTTATATCCAAAGGGTAATTATTATAATGCTATTGCCTCTTTTATGGAAATCGAAGATTCAGATACAATAAAGAACAAATTATACGAAACCACCGAGAAGTTTTTGGCGGATTTAAACAGGTGGAGAAAACTTAAATCTCAGCTGCCTGTATCAAAATTAATCAGCACCCTTTTTGATGAAACAGGCTATTTCGATTATATAAGCCTTCTGCCTGATGCGGAAATAAAACAGGCCAATTTAATGGCGTTATTTGAGCATGCCCTGCAATTTGAAAAAACCAGCTTGCAGGGGATATTCCGCTTTATACGCTATATTGAAAAATTAATTGAAAGGGACTCTGATGTTAAGGATGCTCAGGTCGTTTCTGAAAAAAGCAATATTGTACAGATTATGACTATACACAAATCCAAAGGGTTGGAATTCCCCATTTGTTTTGTGGCCAATTTAGGCAAAAAAATCAATCGCCGCGATGAATATGCAAGCCTTGTTCTCCATGAGGATTACGGGTTCGGACCTATATATCTTTCTCCTGAGCCGAGAATAAGAAGCAATACGCTGGCCAAAAGTGTACTTTCCGATAAGCTCCATAAAGAAAACTACAGCGAAGAGCTTCGCATACTTTATGTGGCATTAACCAGAGCCAAGGATAAACTTATTCTAACAGGCTGTGTCAACAGCTTTGAAAAGGCAATGGCAGAGTGGGTAAGAAATATTAATATTACAGATGAAAAACTGCCTGCCCATTATATTTTTGACTCCAACTCTTATTTAAGCTGGATAGGCGCCTGCATAGCCCGCCATAATAGCTTTTCAAACAGGCTGAGCTTTGACTTCCCGCCGGCTTGTTCAACTATATACAATGATTTTTCCGGATGGAAGGTTTCTGTAATAAACAGCAGCGAATATATATTAAGCGATTCAACTATTGTAGAAACTGAAATTGATTTTTCGGACGAACAATCAGATAACTTTGATTACGAAAAATACAATTTCTTTTATGAAAAGATTAGTGAAAATTTTTCATGGAAATATGAAAACCTGCAATATACTTTTATGCCTGCAAAAATATCTATATCTGAAATTAAAAGAAATTATTTCAGCCAGATGAAAATCATTGCGGAGGGCTTGGATAATTCTCCGGCATTTGCAGAGCCTACCTTTGATGTTCCGGATTTTATAGATAAAGACAAAAAGCTGAATGCCGCCGAAAAAGGCACAGCAATGCACACTGTAATGGAGCATTTGAATATACGCGAAATTAAAAGCAAAGAAGATATTGTAAATTTAGTTAAAACTTTGCTGGAAGGTAATTTACTCAATCAAAAACAGGCAGCTTCAGTAAATATTGATAAGATATTTAGTTTTGTAATATCTGACTTAGGCAAACGCATGAAAAATGCCCTTGAGCTGGAAAAAGAAGTACCCTTTGTATTGGAAATTGATGCCGCAAACTCATATTTGCCTAATGTAAAGGAAGGCACGCTTATGGTACATGGTATTATCGACTGTTATTTTGTCGAAGATGATCGGATTATACTTGTTGATTATAAGTCTGACTATGTAGGCAAGGCTAATTTAGAAGAGGTTAAAGAGCGTTACAAAATCCAGCTAGATATTTACAAACAAGCGCTTGAAAGCTCTTTAGGGCTTGAGGTAGGGCAGGTGCTGCTATATTTATTCGATATAGACACATACGTAAATATGTTCTAAAAAATATGAGAAAAATTTACTTAAAAGTCCATGGTTTACTTGCAATTTTTGCCATTTTATGATAAAACTTAATAATATAAACTGGAGTATTATAAACTTGTTAAATAAGAAATACATCTTAGAGTAAATAATGTTCCCAAAGAGGAGTGAATATAATGGCGTCGAAATATGACCATAAAGCCATTGAACAAAAATGGAGAAAGAACTGGGCGGAGAATCCGGTTAACCGGCCTGATGAGAAAAAGCCTAAATACTATTGTCTCGATATGTTTCCTTACCCTTCAGCCAGCGGAATACATGTTGGCCATTGGAGAGGGTATGTTATAAGCGATGTTATAAGCAGATATAAAATGCTCCAGGGCTATGAGGTTCTTCACCCGATGGGCTTTGATGCTTTCGGCCTTCCTGCTGAAAACTATGCAATTACAAAAGGCGTTCACCCGTCGATTTCAACTGCGGAGTCTATGACTAATTTCCGTAGGCAGCTTGAAGAAATCAGCGCAGTTTATGATTGGGACAAGATGGTTAATACCACAGACCCTAATTATTATAAATGGACTCAGTGGATTTTTGTTAAAATGTTTAAAATGGGCTTGGCTTATGAGAAGGAAATGCCTCTTAACTGGTGCCCTAAGTGCAAATGTGTTTTAGCCAATGAGGAAGCTGTCGGCGGTATTTGCGACAGATGCGGTTCAACCGTTACGAAGAAAATGCTCAGGCAATGGATGCTTGCCATTACTAAATATGCCGAAAGGCTTCTTAATGATTTGGATAAGCTGGACTGGCCTGAAAAAGTTAAAAAAATGCAGGCTGACTGGATTGGCAAAAGCTATGGTGCTGAAATTGATTTTGCCGTTTCGGCTTCCGATAAAAAGATCAAGGTCTTTACAACCCGCCCTGATACTCTCTATGGCGCAACCTTCATGGTTCTTGCTCCCGGGCACAAATATGTAAAAGATTTGACTACAGAGGAATATAAAGAGGAAATGGAGCGCTATACTTTCCTCGCCAGCACAAAATCCGCAGTGGACAGAGTTGCAAGCAAGGAAAAAACAGGCGTATTCACCGGCAGCTATGCAATCAATCCTTTGAATAATGAAAAGCTGCCCATATGGGTTTCCGATTATGTGCTTGAGGATTACGGCACAGGCGCTATTATGTGCGTTCCCGCCCATGATGAAAGGGATTTTGAATTTGCAACTAAATTCGGACTTACCATTACTCAGGTAATTAAAAAAGCTGACGGAGCCGAAAATGAAAAGCTGACGGAAGCCTTTACCGAAGACGGTGTTATGATGAACTCCGGAAGGTTTAACGGTATGCCTTCATCTCAGGCGAAGGAAGTTATAGCCAATTATCTGGAAGAAGAAAATATAGGCAACAAAACTATTAACTATAAACTCCGCGACTGGGTATTTTCCCGCCAGCGTTATTGGGGCGAGCCCATTCCTATTATCCATTGTGAGCATTGCGGCCCAGTGCCTGTGCCTGAAGAAGATTTGCCTGTGGTTCTGCCAAATGTTGAAAAATACCAGCCCACAGATACCGGTGAATCGCCCTTGGCTGATATAGCCGAATTTGTTAATACAACATGCCCTGTATGCGGCGCGCCTGCTAAAAGAGAAACAAATACTATGCCTCAATGGGCAGGCTCTTCATGGTATTTTTTGAGATACCCTGATAACAATAATGACAATGAGCTTGCCAGTAAAGAAGCGCTCAGAACATGGCTGCCTGTAGATATGTATATCGGCGGGGTTGAGCATGCTGTTCTTCACTTGCTTTACGCCAGGTTTTATACAAAGGTTCTTTTTGATGTTGGCGCTGTGGAATTTGAAGAGCCGTTTTCCAGATTATTTAATCAAGGCATGATTCTTAATAAAGGCGGCTCTAAAATGAGCAAATCCGCCGGCAATTTTGTTTCCCCCGATGATTTGGTGGAGCGTTACGGTTGCGATTCCCTTAGAATGTACGAGCTGTTTGTAGGCCCGCCTGAGCAGGATTCCGAATGGGATGATTCCGGTATTGACGGCGTTTACCGCTATTTAAACAGATGTTGGAAATTTGTTGATGAATATAAGGGAAAAATTGTAGATACCAACAGCGATTTTGACTTTATGCGCAATAAATTCATATTTGAAATTACAAACAGACTCAATAATTTTACACTGAATACAGTTGTCAGCGGATTTATGGAATATACAACAAAGCTGATGGATTTGGCGAAAAAATATGACGGCATTGATGCTTTAACTTTGGAAAAGCTCATCATAATGCTGGCGCCTTTCACCCCTCATATTGCGGAAGAAATGTGGCAAATAACCGGTCATGACGGTGATATTTTTGATCAAGGCTGGCCTTGCTATGATTCCGATAAGCTGGTTATGAACACTGTCGAAATTGCATTGCAAATTAACGGCAAGGTAAGGGGAAGTTTGGAAATAAATACAAATGATGCGAAAGAAGATGTTCTTAGCAGAGCAAAAGAGGTTTTATCATCAAAAATGGAGGGCATGGAGATTGTTAAAGAAATCTATGTTCCCGGTAAAATCGTAAATATTGTTGTTAAAGGATAATAAAATCAATAATCATTTGAAAGTGTTTGGAGTCGGCGCTTCAAGCACTTTCTTCAGGCTTATGGGTTTGCTTCTAATTAGAATATAGATTTTATAAGAGGTGCATATGTATCTTAAACGGCTGGAAATGAATGGCTTCAAGTCTTTTCCTGAAAAAATCAGATTGGAATTTAATATGGGAATCACTGCTGTTGTCGGCCCTAACGGCAGTGGGAAAAGTAATGTTTCAGATGCAATCCGCTGGGTACTTGGCGAACAGAGCGCAAAATCCTTACGCGGCGCAAAAATGGAGGATATTATTTTTGCAGGCACAGCCAACCGTAAACCGCTGGGCTTTGCTGAAGTTTCCATGACTATAGACAATAGCGATAACGGCCTCAACATAAGCTATGAGGAAGTAACTATTACCCGGAGGGTTTACCGCTCAGGGGAAGGGGAGTATTATATAAACGGCTCTTCCTGTAGGCTAAAGGATATTCATGAGCTTTTTATGGACACGGGCATCGGCAAGGAAGGGTATTCAATTATTGGTCAGGGGAAGATAGAAGAGATTTTGTCTTCCAAAGGCGAAGAGCGCCGCACTTTCTTTGAAGAAGCGGCAGGCATTGTAAAATATAAAACCAGGCGTTTTGAAGCCCTCACTAAGCTCGAACGGGAGCGGCAGAATTTAGAACGCGTTTCGGATATAATAGCAGAGATTGAAAGCAGCTTGGAGCCGCTTTTTGAACAATCAGAAAAAGCCAAGGAATATCTTAAACTGGCGGAAGAACTTAAGCTGGTGCAAATGAATGTATTCATAAATGAGGTCGAAACTACTCAAGAAAGAATCGACAAAATTGATGAAAATATACAAATTGTACTATCTCAAGCTGAAAATACAGAAAAAAGTAAGGCAATTTCTGAAAGTAATTTAATGGCTAATAGAGAATATATTTTATTGTCTGAAAGCGCCGTCGAAGATTTAAGCCACAAATTAAACGAAAACCGCTCCGAGTTTGAACAAACCGAAAATGATATTATTTTGAAAAACGAACAAATACAACATATTAATTCTGAAATCGACAATATAAACAACAGAGTTAATGAGAAATCAACTTCCATAGAGCAAAACAAAAGCGAAATTGACAAATTCAATGTTTTGTTAGATGAAATAGTCAAAGAGTTAAGTGAAAAATCGACCTTGCTAGAAGATAAAAATAAAGAATTTGCAGGCTTCTCAAGTGTAATGACAGAGGAAGAGCAGCTTGTTGAAAAATACAATGCAGATATTATTGAACTTATGCAGTCAATAAACGAAATTAATACTAACATTAGCCGCTTTGAAAATATGTATGAGCTGCTTGAAAACCGAATGGAGCAGATTAATGCTGAATTAAACGAAAATATGTCAAAAATAGAAGCCTCAAAGGTTGAAGAAGAAGGCTTAAGCAATATACTTGAAGATTATAATATGAGAATCCAGAAATTGATTAATAATTTAGAGCAGTTGTCCGGTGAAAAGGATCAGTTATCTGAAACTTTAGCAAAAAATAAAGATTTACTGAAAACTTGCTCACAAAAACTCCACGAAGCAAGGTATAGGAGTAAAATATTAACCGAGCTTGAAAATTCTTATGAAGGATATCAAAAATCGGTTAAAACAATACTTTCCCGTAAAAAGAGCAATCCTGATGACTTTAAAGGCATCGTCGGCGCAGTAGGCGAGCTTATCAGTGTTGAAAAAAAATATGAAACCGCCATTGAAATTGCTCTGGGCGGCTCCATTCAAAATATTGTAACCGAAACGGAAGCTGATGCAAAATCCGCTATTGAATATCTAAAGAGCAATAATTCAGGCAGGGCTACATTTTTGCCGCTCACCACTGTTAAAGCAAGAAACTCCACAGTAGATAAAAACTTATTAAAGGAAGATGGGGTAGTCGGCACAGCCTTTGATTTGCTTAAGTTTGAAGACAGATATAAGAATATTTTTTCCAGCTTGCTTCTTAACACTGTAATAATTGATAATATGGATGATGGTATACGTTTATCCAAAAAATATAACTATTCCAACCGACTTGTTACTTTAAGCGGTGAACTTTTTAATCCCGGCGGCTCAATGACAGGCGGAAGCACCGCGGAGAAAGCAAACGGCATATTCAGCCGCAAAAGAGAGCTTACTGCCCTCGGAAAAGATATAATTACTTTATCTGAGGAAGAAAATAAACTTTCAAATATTATTTTCAACATAAAAAAACAATTAGATGCAGTTGCTTTCCAAAGAGATGAATCTCAAAAAAATCTTCAGACAATAGAAGTTGATAGATCGGCTTCCGGCGAGCGCTTAGGTCAAATTAGGAAAGCTCTTACTAATTTTGAAGAAAAAACCCTTTCTCTTAATGATGAAAATAAACTTTTAATGGAACAGATTGTAGAATGTAATACAAATATAAGGAATTTTGAACTGTCTAAACAATCGGCAGAAAATGAGATTGCTTCTACAAGAAATACAATTAGCGAGCTTAATCAGATTATAATAACTAAACGAATTGAAAAAGACCATCGGTATAATGAAATTACAGAGCTTAAAATTGAGATTACCGCGCTTGAAGAGAAGCAGATAAACGCCAACCAACGGCTGGAAGATTTAAATGCCGGTAACAGCTCTGAGCGCGGCAGTATTGAGCGCTTTTTAGAAGCTATTAACAAACGGCATTCGCTGCTTGAAGAAAAGCATGCTGAAATTGAAGCTCTCACTATTAAAAAGGATAATTTAAAAAACAAAGATATTGAATTAAAATCCGTATCCGAAAATGAAAGCAGTAAGCTCAAGGAATTAAAAGAACAGCTTTTAAAGGATGAAGAAAATAATTTATCACTTATTGAACAACTCTCCAATTTAAATAATGAAATTTCCAGGCTTCAATTGCAAAAAGAGCATATTGATGACAATTTACGCAAAATTTATGACACAATGTGGGATGAGTATGAAATAACATATAATCAGGCCAAAGATTATCCCCGGTTGGAAAAGCCGCAGAGCAGACTTATAAGCGATGAGCGCTCTCTAAAACACAGCATTAAAAACCTAGGTAATATCAATGTTTCTGCTATTGATGAATATAAAAATGTTTCGGAACGCTATGAGTTTTTAACAAAGCAGTCTGCCGATATTAAGGATGCGGAAGTTAAGCTGATGGATGTAATTGAACAGCTTTCGGAGCTTATGGAGAAGCAGTTCAGAGAACATTTTGCTATTATATCAAGCAATTTTTCATCTGTATTCTCCGATATTTTCGGCGGGGGAACTGCATATCTAAAGCTATCTGATGAAAGCAATATTCTCGAATCCGGCATAGACATAATTGCAAAGCCTCCCGGAAAAGCATTGCAGAGTCTCTCGCTTTTATCAGGCGGGGAGAGGGCGCTTACTGCAACGGCGCTGCTTTTTGCGATACTTAGAATGAAGCCGTCGCCATTTTGTATTCTTGATGAGATTGAATCTGCGCTAGACGATGCCAATGTTGTGCGCTATGTTAACTATTTGCAGAATTTCTGCACAAATACACAGTTTGTATTGATAACTCACAGAAAAAGCGTTATGGAGGCCGCCGATGTTCTGTATGGCATAACCATGCAGGAGCAAGGCGTATCCGCATTGGTAAGCGTAAAATTTGAAAATGAAAGTGCATAGGGTGAATTGCTATGAGTATATTTAGAAATTTCTTTTCCGGCAAAGATAAAAACAATAACGAAAAAACCGTTGAGAATATTGAGACTGCTGAAAATGAAATCATTGAAGCTGCTGAAGCTCCGGCCGATTCGCCATGCGGCATGGAAGATTATGACAGCGCCATAATAGAGGAAACAACTGTTCCGAAAAATCAGGATGCTGAAAGTATTGAGGAATTTATAGAAATTGTCGATAATAAAGAAGAGGATGCTCATCCCGATAATTCCAAAAGTTTAGGATTATTTGGGAAACTGCTGGCAGAACTTGATAAAACCCGCAAAAGTCTATTAGGCAGTGTTGAAAATGTATTAAGTTCTTTTACTACTATTGACGAAGATTTGTTTGATGAGTTGGAAGAAGTTTTAATTATGTCTGATATAGGCGTTGAAACTTCCACGAATATTATCGACGCTGTTCGACAACGCGTAAAAAAAGAGCGAATAAATGAAGTATTAAAGGTTAAAGATGTCATTATAGATGAAATATCGAATATTCTCAGCTCAGATGATAAATTTGTTTTGAAAACGCCTGCGGTAATTCTGGTAATAGGGGTTAACGGTGTCGGCAAAACAACAACTATAGGCAAATTGGCCAATAAATATAAGGCAGAAGGCAAAAGTGTCATGCTGGCAGCTGCGGATACTTTTAGAGCCGCGGCTATAGATCAGCTGGAAGTATGGGCTGAGAGAAATGATGTTCCTATAATCAAGCATCAGGAAAATTCAGACCCGGCAGCCGTTATATTTGACGGAGTAAATGCTGCAAAAAACCGCAATATAGACGTTTTGATTTGTGATACGGCAGGCAGGCTTCACAATAAAAAGAATCTAATGGATGAATTGAAGAAAATAAATAAAATAATTGAACGCGAATATGAACAAGCTCAGAGGGAAGTTTTTCTTGTTCTTGATGCAACTACAGGCCAAAACGCTTTACAGCAGGCCAGATTGTTTAAGGAAACCGCTGATATAACCGGTCTTATATTGACAAAATTAGATGGAACTGCAAAAGGCGGAATCGTAATAGCTATAAAGAACGAATTGAACATTCCCGTGCGCTATATAGGCGTTGGTGAAAAAGCTACGGATTTACAAATATTTGATGCAGAGATATTTGCAAAAGCATTGTTTTCAGCAGAAGGTGAGTAATGCTATATATAGATAGGTAGGTATTTTAATTGATTTTGGTAAACTAAACTCTTAAAATAGTATAGAGGTATTATTTCGCGAAACACAACTTTTACGAAATAATACCTCTTTTTTTTATTGTTTAATCTGTTTTTTAGCCATCTCTATGATTATATATCTTATTTATTACAAATTATGTTGATTACTCAAAAATACTATCTTTATTTTCTTCAACAAAGCGCCTTAACAAATCCCACAAAGATGGAGAAAATTTATAAAAAACACTATCATACTCCTCGAAGTCACCATCTTCCCCCAAAGAAAGTGCCTGACGATAATTGGCAGCTATAGCTGCTCCACCTAATATTATCAAAGCATTATCCAACTCATTGCGGTCTGTATTTGGGAAACAATCAAAATAACCTGAGTGACCATCAGCACCCACAAAAGCGTCATACCAAAATGCTAATACAGCAGTTTTCTGTGTTTCATTTAACTCCGATATTTCTCGGTCGCATACTTCATAGATAAATCTATTCCAGCGCAAATCTTCTTCACTAAATTGATATTTTTTAGGCTTTCTTTTTAGAAAATTAAAAATACCCATTTTTTCGCCCTTTACATTAAATAGATTCTATGTCCTGTTCTATCTCATTCTGCCTCGTCCTCGGTAAAAACTGTTTCAGTTTTGACAATTTCTTTCGCCGCAACATCTGCATTTGTTTTTTCTTTTTTATTATCTGAAGCCAAACCGGATAAATTTAATTTTGCCATAACGCCCGGCGCCATATCAATTAATTTGCTCAAAGCATCCTGATTCTTTACGTTTACAAGCTGAACTGTGTTATCTTTAATTACGATAACGGCAGATGGCGTTATTTTTGCTCCAAGACCGCCCACATCCTGCTCTTTAGATGATTTTTCACTTGTGTTTGTGGCCCCCGTCCCTACTCCGAAAAGCACATCCACCAATGGCAGCATAATAACATCACCAATGTGTATAGGCTCTCCCAC
>JGI994J12354_10002393_pt1 | contig 18387 bp, 18 predicted proteins | sample IntmicLarv3ML3BL_FD_12354 | JGI IMG/M metagenome (IMG submission 12354)
CCGTCCATAACGGCGGAAACATTGCCCGTTTCACAGCTTGTTCTATGGTCCTTCACCATGCTGTAGGGATGAAAGACATATGATCTTATTTGGCTGCCGAAGCCAATTTCCTTAACCTCGCCCCTTAGCCCTTGAATCATGGAGGCTTTCCTCTCCACCTCCAGCTCAAATAATTTGGATTTAAGCATTTTCATGGCATAATCCTTATTTTTATGCTGGGAACGCTGATTCTGGCATTGAACGACAACGCCTGTGGGCAAATGGGTTATGCGAATGGCGGATTCTGTTTTATTAACATGCTGGCCGCCTGCACCGCTGGCGCGGTAGGTATCTATGCGCAAATCCTCCTGATTAATTTCAACGCCTTCATCATCGTCAATTTCAGGCATAATATCGCAGGAGGCGAAAGATGTATGCCGCCTGCCCGATGAATCAAAGGGCGATATGCGCACAAGCCTATGAACGCCCTTTTCGCTTCTTAAAAAGCCGAAGGCGTTCAAGCCGTTTATTTGCATTGTGATTGATTTTGTCCCCGCTTCATCCCCGGGGAGGCTGTCCATAATTTCAACACCGAAGCCATTTTTCTCAGCCCAGCGAATATACATGCGGCTTAACATATCCACCCAGTCGCAGGCTTCCGTCCCGCCCGCCCCTGCATGGAGAGAAAGTATTGCATTGCTACCGTCATGCTCGCCGCTTAAAAGCGTAGCAAGATTCATCTGCTCATATTCTGAGACAAATCCCCTGAACTGCTTCTTAACATCTGAAAGAACATTCCTGTCTTCTTCCTCATTGCCAAGCTCCGCCATAATAAGCAAATCGTTATAGCTTTCCCTTAGGCGCTCAAAGGCAGCTATCTTATTTTTCAACATTTTAATGCGCTGCAAAACCTTCTGAGAGTTTTCCATATCACTCCAGAAGTCCTGCTCCATGGATCTGGCTTCAAGCTCACCGGCCTCTTCTTTCAAAGAAGCGACGTCAAAGTGAAGCCCCCATTTCCTCTAATTTAGCCTCGTAAGGCGCTATTTCTTGAATAAATTGCTCAAATTCTATCATAAACAAAACTCCGTTTCCTTTTTCACAACAAATAGATAATATTTTATCACCCATTATAGTTGAAACCGCCATCACTTGCTATAACTTGCCCTGTTATCCACCTTGCATAGGCGCTATGCAAAAAAAGCAACAAATCAGCGGCATCATCCGGCGTTCCCCAACGGCCTGAAGGAAATAGCTTAGCCACAGCCTCATATGATTCCCCAAAGCAATAACCTGTATCATTTGGCCCCGGATTTATACAATTAACTCTTATATTTTTATCACCAAGTAAGCGGGCGGTTTGGCGGCACAAGCAAATAATAGCTTCCTTTGATACATAATAAGCCATCTCACTCACCATAGGGCTCAAATACTGACCACTGGTAAAAAGCGTTATTGCATTGTCCTTTGAGGCATCCGCTTGAGCGGTAAAGGATTGAATCATCATCATGGAAGCCCGAACATTTATGAGAAGATGCGGGTCTATATGCTCAGCAGTCCACTGACCCATCTCTACATTTGTGCCGTAGCAATGATTTAAAACCAAGCCATCAAGCCCGCCCAGCTTTTGCGAGGCTTCCTCTACAACGCTTTCCGCAACCCCCGGTTTTTCTAGGTCTGATTGGGTAATCGCCGTTACATTTAACCCCAAATCATTAAACTGCTTTGCCAAATTTTCCGTACCGTTAGGTGCGGAAGACAGAAGATTGCCTACAGTCATATCATAATCAGAAAAGCCATGAATGGCAACTTCGGCACCCGCCTCTGCAAAGCGCCTGGCCAATGCCGCTCCGATACCCATAGGGCGGCTTACGCCTGTAATTAAAATGCGCTTTCCATCCAACCGAATTGAAGAATCGCTCATATAATCAGCCCCTTGACTTATTTAGTCTACTCATTCCTGCCGCAGCACTGCTTATATTTCTTGCCACTACCGCAAGGACAAGGATCGTTTCTGCCGACTTTTTTCTCAGCGCGTTTTTTAGGAGCGCTTTTTTGAGAAGTATCTATATTTGTGAACATATCCTTAGAAACCTGCTCCCGCTTTTCAGGAGCCATTTGAACCCTTACGTTAAACAAGCTCTTAACTGTATCGCCTTGAATATTTTCAGACAACTCCTCAAACATATCAAAACTTAAAAACTTGTATTCAATAACCGGATCACGCTGGGCATATGCCCGTAAAGATATACCCTGGCGCATTTGATCCATATCATCAATATGGTCAGTCCATTTATGGTCTATAATACGCAGAAGCACTATACGCTCAACCTCACGCATTGCCTCCGTACCGATTTCCTCTTCTTTTTTATTGTAAAGCGTCAGTGCATCTTCATAGAGCTTTTGCTTAATATCATCTTTTGAAGGCTTATTTGCCTCCAGCTCTTTAAGCACAAGAGTCGGCCGCCTGAATATCGTCATAAGCTGATCGTTAATTCCGTTTAAATCCCACTCGCTGTATGAAAGCTCGCCGCAGTATGAATCAACTATGCGGTCGATAAAGCTCTTCATCATGCCAAGCACATGGTCTTTCATATCCTCACCGCGGAGAACCCTTTTACGGTCGGCATATATAATTTCACGCTGCTCATTATTAACCCTGTCATAATCCAGCAAATGCTTACGAATGCCGAAGTTGTTGCCCTCAACCTTTTTCTGTGCATTTTCAATGGCCTTTGAAAGCATGTTATGGTGAATGGGCTCGTCCTCATCCATGGCGGAATTGAACATATTCATAAGTTTATCCGAACCGAAAAGCCGCATAAGGTCATCTTCAAGAGATATATAGAAGCATGACTCACCGGGATCCCCCTGGCGGCCTGCCCGGCCCCTCAGCTGATTATCAATACGCCTTGACTCATGGCGCTCCGTACCGATTATTTTCAAGCCGCCGTTTTCCTTAACGCCTTCGCCCAGCTTAATATCCGTACCGCGGCCTGCCATATTAGTGGCTATGGTTACGGCCTTGTATAGACCGGCATCCGCAACGATTTCCGCCTCTTTTTCATGATATTTCGCATTAAGAACCTGATGAGGAACGCCTTCACGCTTAAGCATATGGCTTAATTCTTCAGATTTTTCAATTGTAATTGTACCGATAAGAACAGGCTGGCCTTTTTCATAGCTTTCCTTAACAGAGCGGACAACGGCTCTGACCTTGGCCTTTTCAGTGCCGTAAACCATATCAGGCAGGTCATTACGAACCATAGGCATATTAGTCGGTATTTCAACAACGTCCATACCGTAAATTTCCCTGAACTCGCCTTCCTCCGTCATGGCAGTACCTGTCATGCCTGACTTTTTGCCGTATTTGTTGAAAAAGTTCTGGAAGGTTATGGTTGCAAGTGTTTTTGATTCCCTGTTAACCTTAACATTTTCTTTAGCCTCAATCGCCTGATGGAGCCCGTCGGAATAGCGCCTGCCCTGCATAAGGCGGCCTGTAAATTCATCAACAATTATAATTTCATTATCCTGCACAACATAGTTCTGATCTCTGAACATATTGTAATTTGCTTTAAGAGCATTGTTCACATGATGCTGTATTTCAAGATTTTCAGGATCTGAAAGGTTCTCAATAGAGAAATATCTCTCAGCCTTTTCAACGCCCTGCTGGGTTAAAGTAACGGTTTTGCCCTTTTCATCAACGACAAAATCGCCCTCCTCCTGCATTTCCTCACGGAGCAAGGGATTAAGCGCTTCTGTTTCATTCAATATGCGGCCCTTTTTAAGGGTTTTGGCGAAACCGTCAGCAACCTTATAAAGCTGAGTGCTTTTACCTGATGAGCCTGAAATAATAAGGGGAGTTCTCGCCTCATCTATAAGAACGGAGTCAACCTCATCAATTATTGCATAATGCAAATCTCTCTGTACAAGCTCATGCTCATAAACAGCCATATTATCTCTGAGATAATCAAAGCCAAGCTCATTATTAGTGGCATAGGTTATATCGCAGTTATAGGCTTTCTGCCTTTCGGCAGGAGTCATATCATGTAAAATAACCCCTACGCTTAAGCCCAAAAATTCATGAACCTGTCCCATCCATTCAGAGTCACGCTTGGCAAGGTAATCATTTACCGTTACAACATGAACCCCTTTGCCTTCCAAGGCATTAAGATAAGTAGGCAAAGTTGAAGTAAGGGTTTTACCCTCGCCTGTTCTCATCTCGGAAATGCGCCCCATATGCAGAACAATGCCCCCAAGAAGCTGAACATAGAAATGCCTTTGGCCTAATGTTCTCTTTGCGGCTTCTCTCACCGCCGCATAGGCCTCCGGCAAAATATCATCAAGAGTTTCACCATTTGCCAGGCGTTTTTTAAACTCATCAGTTTTCGCCCTGACCTGCTCGTCAGAAAGGCTTTCAAAGCTCTTTTCCAGCGCTTCAATTTTATCAGCTATAGGTTTAATGCGCTTAACTTCCTTTTCGCTGTAGGTACCGAATATTTTTTGAATTATTCCCATTTTACACCTCTTTATATCATTAAAAGTATTACTTTATCATAAACGCATAACTCATCACTATAGTTTACCAATTATTGGTTTTATATGCAACCTCTTTAGTATGAATGAAACAAAGCCGTAATAAAAAAGCAGGCAGGCTCATACTGTTTCACATAAACCGCCGCTTAATTTATTTTCCCCATGATTTAATACGCTTAATAACCTTAAGCCTTGTAAATTCATCCCTTTCCCGTTCTTCAAGGGTAGCCGCTATTTCTTTTACAAGAATCTCATATTTGGGGATTGTTATATTTTTGAGGGCATTGGCTCTTTTCTGGGTTTTCTTGATATTTACAGCCAGCCTGTAGGCTGCCGTTTCAACCATTGCCAAGCGGAGAACCAGCTCTTTAACCTTATTAAATTTTACATAAGCCTCATCAAGGGCTGATGTTGTATTTAAAAAGCCGTAAGGCGGCGTTATGGCAGACTGGTTTGCGGCGCTTACCAAGGGTATTTCCACACCCATAACGCTTCTCATCTTTATGGTTATGCTGTCTTCAATAGGCGCGCCATGGCTGAATTGCTCAACATTTTCAATACCTATGGCAACATTGGCATTTCTAAGTGCAATATATGCCTCGCCGAAAACCGTTTCAATCTCGTTTTGTATCTCAAATGCCTGCCTATTAAGCTCCATAATCTCTTTTATGAGAATGTTGCGCTTTTTATCCATAAGCTCATAACCCTGCTTTGAAAGGCGCAGGGTGTTTTTAGCTGACATTAGATTGCCCTTGGTCGGAACTGTGTTAATATCCATTATATCACCGCTTATTCCATTGACTTGTAATGTTTTTTGATAAAATCGCTTTTAATCCGGTCTATCTGATTTTCAGGCAATATGCCCAAAATTTCCCAACCTATGTTAATGGTTTCTTTAATCGAGCGGTTTTCGGTCATTTTCTGCCCCAAAAATCTGGATTCCAGCAATTTGCCGAACTCCATATGTTTTTTATCAATTTCGCCTAATTCATCTTCCCCTATAACAGAAGCCAGCGCCCTTACATCATTAACCTTGGCATATGATGAAAAAAGCTGGTTCGCCAAATCGGGATGATCTTCTCTTGTATAGCCTTCACCTATGCCGTCTTTCATAAGCCTTGAAAGGCTGGGAAGTATGTTAATAGGAGGATAAACTCCTTTTTGATGCAGGCCCCTATCCAGAACAATCTGCCCTTCCGTAATATAGCCTGTAAGGTCAGGTATTGGGTGAGTTATATCATCATTGGGCATGGTGAGAATGGGAACCTGAGTTACAGAGCCCTTTGAGCCTTTTACAATCCCCGCCCGCTCATAAATAAATGCAAGCTCCGAATATAAATAACCTGGATAGCCTTTGCGGCTTGGGATTTCGCCTTTGCCTGAAGAAATCTCTCTCAGCGCTTCCGCATAATTAGTCATATCGGTGAGAATAACCAGAACGTGCATATCTTTTTCAAAGGCAAGATATTCCGCAGCGCTCAAAGCAACCTTCGGCGTTATAATACGCTCAACCACAGGATCATCAGCAAGGTTTAAAAACATTACAACACGCTGTAGCGCACCTGATTCTTCAAAGGTTTTCTTAAAAAAATCCGCAACATCATGCTTAATACCCATGGCAGCAAAAACGATTACAAAGCGCTCGTCGCTTTCTTCCCCCAGAGATGCCTGACGGACAATCTGCGCCGCCAGCTGGTCATTGGGCAAGCCGTTGCCGGTAAATATGGGAAGTTTCTGCCCGCGGATAAGCGTTGTAAGCCCGTCAATTGCAGATATTCCCGTTTGTATAAAATTCCTCGGATAAACCCTTGAAACAGGGTTTATGGGCTTTCCGTTAATATCTCTAAGTTCTTCCGCATAAACCTGGGGCAAGCCATCTATAGGTCTTCCCGTTCCATCGAAAACACGCCCAAGGATCTCTTCCGAAAGCCTGATTTCCATAGATTTGCCGAGAAAACGGGCACTTGTATTTTTGAGGGAAAAATCCTCCGTCCCTTCAAAAACCTGCACGACAGCCTTATCCCCCGCCACTTGAACCACTTGCCCTGTTTTAGTTTTCCTGTTAACGCTGAATTTAACAATTTCTTCATAGGCGGCCGCTTCCACGCCTTCAAGCACAACAAAAGAGCCGTTAATTTCCGATAAACCCATATATTCAACAGACATAAAACAGCCCTCCCTATAAATTTTCAGATTTGATTTTTTCGTAAAATTCGTCAATTTCGGCATAATAGCTGTCTATTTTTTCAGCTTCCTCATTGGAAACATTGTATTTTATAGCTATAATCTCTTCAAAAATATTTTCTCTCAGCAAAGTGTTTATAGGTATTCCCATGTCAATAAGCTCTTTGGCTTTAGTGTATAAATAATTTATAACAGCCATCATTTTCATCTGCTTTTCAAAAGTTACATAAGTATCAAAGGAATGATAAGCGTTTTGCTGAACAAAGCCAAGCCTTATAACCCTTGATATTTCCAAGGTCAGCTTTTGCGAATCCGGCAGAACATCAGAACCTATGAGCTTAACAATTTCCATAAGCTCGGCTTCCTCATTTAAAATGCGGATAAGCCATGCCCTGTATTCTATAAACTTTTCCGAAACATTTTTTTCATACCAAGGCGTTAAATCGTTAAGATACTCGCTGTAGCTGGAAAGCCATTGTATCGCCGGAAAATGCCTTGCATAAGCCAAACTTTTGTCCAAAGCCCAGAATGTGCGGACAAATCGCTTAGTATTTTGTGTAACAGGCTCGCTGAAATCGCCCCCTTGAGGCGAAACCGCCCCTATTATGGTTACGGAGCCTTTTGTTCCGTTTAAATTTTCAACGGAGGCTGCTCTTTCATAAAAGCCTGCCAAACGAGATGCAAGATATGCGGGGAAGCCTTCCTCCGCGGGCATTTCTTCAAGCCTACCGGAAAGTTCTCTTAACGCTTCTGCCCAGCGAGAGGTTGAATCAGCCATAATAGCAACATCATAGCCCATATCCCTGTAATATTCCGCAATGGTTATGCCTGTATATATGCTGGCCTCTCTGGCGGCAACGGGCATATTTGATGTATTGGCTATGAGAATTGTTCTATCCATGAGGGAATTGCCTGTTCTCGGATCGCTAAGCCCTGAAAAATCCTCCAAAACCTGAATCATTTCATTGCCCCGCTCGCCGCAGCCTATATAAACTATAATATCCGCATTGCTCCATTTGGCAAGCTGGTGCTGAGTCATTGTTTTGCCTGTGCCGAAACCGCCGGGCACAGCCGCCGTACCGCCTTTGGCAATGGGGAACATTGTATCAATTATCCGCTGCCCGGTAACAAGGGGTTCGGATATGGATTTTCTTAAATTTACAGGTCTCGGCGTTCTTATTGGCCATTTCTGCGCCAGCCTTATACTGTGGATAACTCCGCCGGAATCCTTGACTGCGGCTATTCCTTCTTCAACTGTATATTCACCGTCAGGCTTTATGCTTATGATTTCACCTGAAATACCCGGAGGAATCATAATTTTATTAATAACGGAAGCCGTTTCTATAGTTGCGCCAAGCACAGTTCCTCCGTCTACCATATCCCCCGCGCGTGCGAAAAATTTAACGCTCCACTTTCTGTCTCCATCAAGGTTTTTAACATTAATTCCTCTTGAAATAAAAACGCCCGATACTTCCTCTATAGTTTCAAGAGGGCGCTCAATCCCGTCAAAAATATTGCCGATAAGCCCCGGCCCCAAAGTTACCGATAACGGCTCCTTCAAAGAAATAACCGGCTCGCCGGGTTTAAGGCCCGTTGTATTTTCAAATACCTGAATAACGGTTTGATTGCTGTCAATGCGGATAACCTCACCCATTAATTTTTCATTACCCACAGCTATGGTTTCACCCATAACAAATTCCATATAGTCCTTAACAGTAATTACGGAGCCGTTGACCCCGAAGATTGTTCCATGCTCTCCCATGTCAAACGCCCCCTAAATGTAAGCCCTTAAGCCTTTGAAATTTTCTTTTTGATCTTCCAGCCTTGTTCTGTAGGTATTATCAATAACCATACCTTTATTTTTCAAAACCGCCTTATAGCCGCCTATGAAAAAATCATTGCCGGCGGAAATAACACTGCCGCTTTCATTGTTTGAAAAAAACCTTTCATAGTCTCTTTTTGTCACAATGATTTCACAGTTATGCAGCTGCATTTCATTTTCAATATTTTTCACAAGATTTCGGCCGTATTCATCTGTATTGGTATAGCTTAAAATTTTCTTTTCTATATCTGAAAAAAGTTTAGCCTCAAGCTCTATTCTCTTTGCAAAAAGCAGCTTCTTTTTATCGGCGGAATATAGTGAAATTTCTCTGTTAACAAGCTGCAATGCCGCTTCATTTTCCACAGCTGTTTTCGCCTTAGCCTCCGCTACCGCCTGTTCTTTAAACTGTTCTATAGACGTGTTTAGTTTAATATCTATTTCATCAAGAGCGGCTTTTCTGCGCAGCTCCGCCTCTTCTTCTATGATTTTTGAAAATGTTGCAAGTTTTACTTCAACATTCATATTTAAGTGCCTCCAAACAAAGCATTTCACTTATAATGACATTCTTTTGCAAAACATAAAACGCTTAAAAAATTATGCCTTTTGAAACCTAAGGCCTTTATAGCCATAAGCGTAAAATCTGCTGATATATCACAGCTTGACGCCGATAGCCTCTCTAATATAGCCGGATATAAAATCACTGCCCCGGCTGCTGCCGAACCTGTCCGGTATTTCAACCACCAAGGGAGTGCTTTCGCTTAGCTTTATTTTATCTATAATCTGCGGATATTCGCCGGAAATTTTCTCCGTTACAAGCAATATACCTATATCCGTATTGGAAAGCGCACTTTCAAGCGCCGCTTGAAACTCAGCCTTATCTTCCGCAACCACGCCTTCAATACCCGCAAGGCGCATACCTGTAAGAGTATCCGTATTGTCACTTATGAGAAACATTTTCATTATTTCACACCCTGCCTAAAATCGTAAATGAAATCAGAAGGCCGTATATTGCAATACCTTCCGCCAGAGCAACGAATATAAGCGCCTTACCCATTATGCCCTCATTTTCACTTAAAGCGCCCAGAGCTGCCGAAGCCGCCTGGCCCGTTGCAATGCCTGTGCCTATTGTACAAAGGCCGGTAACTAAAGCCGCCGCCAAATATGCCATGCCCGCAACGCTTGCATCTGCCGCAGCAGCTTCCTTCGCCGCCATAACAGGGCTTGAAAACAAAAATACGGTTGAAAACAGCATAATACCGAAGAAAGTTATAACATTAACTGCCAAAGCGCTTTTAAAGCGCCTTTTTTCTCTATTGCCGATGAAATACACCCCAAAAGGAATAACTATGCTTAACAATAATAATACAGATAAAATTTTAACCGCCATTTCCACATCTCCCTAAATTTTTATGAAATATAATTTTTCAATCTCTATATTTATCTTTGAACACAGAGCTTATTTATCTTTACCGATATGAATACTGGAAGGAATAAATTCGCGCCCGCCGCCTTCATAATAACGGCTGAAAAGCTCATAGAACTCAATCCTCAAAACCTGTATACTGACAACAAGCGCTTCCATAAGCATAACGAGCAAATTGCCCAAAACCATTACAACAGGATTTAGCCCATTCCCCGTTTCCGCCAAGAGGAGCACAACGCTCATCATACCCGCATGGCTGAGAGCAAAAGCCCCTACCCTGACAAATGAAACCGTATTTGTAAAATAAGTAAGCAAAACTTCAAAAAGCTCGATTACCATTTCAAGTATCATCATAGGCACGCTGCCTTCAATATGGAGCTTGCGCCGCTTTAAATAAGAATCAATCTGTTCTCTAAATGCAATTAGCATAAGCGGTATAACGATGAAAATAACAATCAAGCCGCCGCCTATTATTTTGCGCCCTGTAAACATGGAAACGGCAATTCCAACAACGCCCGCATAAAATACAATGCCTGCCAAACCGTTTGGGCCGAAAAATAGCTTTGAAATATTTTTCTGCCTTATGGCATTAATCATATTAAAAATCATAGTTATAAATATAAGTACAACGCCTGCACCGACAGGAATAAAGAGTATATTGTTAACGCTTTCCGCAGGCTTAAGCCATAAGTGGGGTATTAGCTCTTCAAGGCCGAATACGGAGCCGTACATAAGCCCGAAAAACATTGAGCTAACTCCAACCAGCGCCAGAATCTTGCCCAAGGCAGCTTTTTTGAATCTATACAGCAAAATGCCTATTAAGCTAAGCACCGCACCCTGCCCTAAATCCCCGAACATTACGCCGAATAAAAAGAAATACGTCAGAGCCACAAAAGGGGTCGGATCAATTTCATCATACTTGGGAAGGCCGTACATCTTAACGAAAAATTCAAATGGCCTTACAAAAAAGTTGTTTTTCAGCTTTGTAGGGGGGATGCTGTGGGATTTACCAACGGCTTCTTCCAAAACCAAAATAACCTTATTGTCATTTGCCATATCCGCTTCTATTCTTGCGGCTTCTCTTTCAGGCATCCAGCCTATGAAAACATAATAGCCATGATGGGTTTTAGCGGCATATTTTCTCAAGTCATAATACTCCGAATACATAGCCAACGTATTGTAGGCATTTATAACATCCTGAGCATTTATGCCGAAAGCGAACATTGTTTGAGAATGCCCCGCTGATATTTCCTTCTCTACATCTTCAAGCTCTGCGCTCAGCATATTATAGGCTTTCCCCGGCGTTCCTGAAAAACCTTTCTCCCCAAATTCAAAGGGCACCCTGACCCTGTCAAAGTTCATGGAAGCAAGCACAGTATCTACTTTGTCCTTCCTAAACTCAGGCACAAAATATACACCGTAAACAAAACGGGCATCCCTTTTGCTTTCCATAAAGAGAATATCTTCCTGATTATAAACATACTCCCTGAACTGTTCATAGTTAATCAAAGGCATCCTACCAAAGCGAAATCTGATAAATCCCAAATCCTTTAAAGAAAAAATATCAAATTCCAAATCCGTAAAAGGCTCTATTTTTTTAGTAAAATCCTTAAGCAAAGCCTGCCGATCTTCCATCTGCTTTAAATGGAGAGAATTTTTTTCAAAAAAATCGCTTGCGCTTTCTATAATGCTTTTGGCATTTTCTGCATCAATTTCTTCCCATACTGCATTTAGATTAAGATTGATTACGCCTGCAAACTTTTCAGCCCTTTGAACATATTCCGTATAAGGATTTTCCTCAAGGCAGCTTTCAAGATTATGGAGATTTGTTATTTCCTTTGCGGCATATTCCAGCTGAATTTCATAATCTGAAATATATTTTCTTATAACTCTGTCAATATCTTCCGCTTTGCCCATTATGTTAACAAAGCTCATTTTCTCAAGCATTGGCTCTCACCTGCCTTATATTTCGGATAAAAATTCTATCCATAATTTCATCAGGTGCCATGGAATACCTGACACCCTCAAAGATTGATATAATATTTCTTATTTCAAGGTTTTTTATAAACAAATAATCCAATGTAATTGCGACAGAATTTGGATAACGGCTTACAGCTTGCCTATACGCTCTTTTAGTTGCCGCATAATATGCATCCTCCACATTGCCGGCATTTTCAAAGGCCCTGAAATAGGTCGTTTCCACCAGCGCCTCCCTGAGCATAGACCGGTCGGTTTCAACTAGCTTTGTTATATTTTCAGGCTTTATCCTGTAATGGAGAGGCATAACATATCTGTAAACCGATTCATCTACCATGGAAAAATAAGATTTCAAGCGGTATACCCATAGAATATTTTGCATATCCGTTTCCGTTCCGTCTATAATAGCCGCCGATTTCAAATCATCGCCCTTAAGGTATTTAGCCTTTGAGCGCCACAAATTTCTGTAATAATTAAAATCCAGCGCAATTTCAATCTCAAACAGGCTTGCGTTCGCTTCGTAAACTTCTTTAGCAATCCTGAAAAATTTATTTTTACTTAATATATCCAAAAATTCTTCTATGGTTTCCGCATTTCCCAATGCCTCCACATCTATGTCAAAAGAGCGGAAGCCCTGTATAAAACCAATATTTCTTTCTCTATCCCTTTTATCATAAAAATTACCCAGCATATACTTTATAACTTGAATTTCCCTTTTGAGATACCAGTCATCGAGATATTTTTTAACATTATTATCAGCTAAAAAGCCATGGATTTTAAAATAATTATTATCCAAAACGCTGAAAAGCCGCTGCTCATACATATGCCTGTTATCTGCCCTTAGAGCAATGAGATTGTCAACAGTTTGCGTATACTCGGGAAAATTCCTGAGCTTAAGCCCCGCTTCATGGACATTGTTAGACGAGCACAGCTCATAATAATCTGCTGTGCTTAAAAGCCTTGCCTTCATAGCTTTTACCTTCGCATTCACGCCGCCGTATTCCATATTAAAATGCTCCCCCGCTATGTTCGGCGTATACCCCTGTTACGGCAGAAATGATTTTTTCTTCCCATTCACCGGAATTACTGTTAAACTCGGCTTCCATATTCGCCAATAGCTTTTCGCCTTCCAAATCCATTTCAACCATAGCGCGCTTTAAGCTACTTTCCTTTTTCTCTCTTATTTCATAAAATTCCTTTTCTCTCTGTGCTTCTATTTCCTTTGAAATTTCAGACTTCCACTTATCAATGATTTTTCCAACATCATTTAATTCACCCTCTGCTTTTGAGGTTATATCCCTTGCCTTCTCATCAATAAATATAAGTTCCTTTATTATATTTTCCATAAAACACACCTCTGTGCCCAATATATACTTCATTCTACCTATATGTTAATCTTCTAGTTAAAAAAGTCAATAAGTACAGGTCGAATGTAAACTTTAGATTAAATTGTTGACTTATGTTGTAAAATCGGCTTTTACATCATAAGATTTTAGCTAATATTCAAAATCATTATATTAATTTTATACACTTATATCATTTTTTTTATTGCAAAAAATAAAAAGCACTTATTTTACTGCTTTTAAAAGCAATAAAAACGTACTTTTCAACTAAAAATGCTATTTTAAAATATATATAATTTGAATAAATAATCATTTGAGCCGGAAATTATTCCGCCTGCTTTTCCTCCGGCACCTCCAGAGAAATTTTGCCGAGAACTCCCCCGCGAAACTCATCCAGCAAAGTTACGGCGCACCGCTTATAATCCACTTCCTGCCCTTTAAGAAGAAAGCCCCTTGCTTTAGCTATCATTTCAAATATCTCATGATCTGTGGCCTCCTCGGAATAGTCAACATTATATCTTTGCTTCAACAGCTGAGGATAATTCACGCGCATAAAGCCAATGAAATCCCTGCTGAGCGCTTCAATATCCATAATTTCATCTTTTATGGCGCCTGTTATGGCAAGGTTTCTCCCCACTATTTTATCTTCAAACTTAGGCCAGAGAATACCCGGAGTATCCAGAAGCTCAAAATCCGCTTTCACCTTTATCCATTGGTTAGCCTTTGTAACGCCGGGCCTGTCGCCGGTTTTGGCTATGCCCTTGCCGTAAAGTTTATTTATAAATGTTGATTTGCCTACATTAGGTATACCCGCAACAACGGCTCGAATAGGCACTATGAGCCTGCCTCTGGCTTTCTGCCTTGCAATTTTTTCCGCCATAAGCTCAGTTGCAGACGGATATATGGCATTAATGCCCGCCCCGTTTATGGAGTTTACCATAACAACTTTAGCGCCTGTATTTTCAAAATATTCCTGCCATTTACTGTTTGCTCCTGGACTGGACAAGTCAAATTTATTCAAAACAATTATGCGTTCTTTCCCCGCAGCGAGTGTATCAATCTCAGGATTTCTGCTTGACAAAGGAACTCTTGCATCCAAAAGCTCAATAACAATATCTACGAGTTTTAAATTTTCCTGAATTTTCCTCTTTGCTTTGACCATATGGCCGGGGTACCATTGTATATCCATTTTTCACCTATTTCACAAAACCAACTTTATCAAAGGGGAAAAATCTAATCCATATTTTCCCTATTATATTTTCTCTCTGTATAAGTCCAACTGATGATGAGCGGCTGTCCTTGCTGTTATTGCGGTTATCGCCAAGCACAAAATATTCATCCTCACCCACAGTTATGGGATAAGCAACATCGCCAACGCTCACAAGGTCACTTTCGGAAAAATCATCTTCAAGCAGCTCTCCGTTTACAAAGAGCTTATTATCATAAACCTCTATATAATCCCCGGGAACGCCTATAATGCGCTTAACATGCTTATCAACAGGGTTAGACGGGTAAGGAAAAGCAATTATATCGCCTTTTTCAGGAGCGCCGAAAATATAAATCAGCTTATTGATTATTGCGCGCTCTCCATGGTGCAAGGTCGGGTTCATTGAAGGCCCCGAAACCTCCGCAGTGGCATAAACATAGCTGCTCAAAAATAAATAAGCTAAAAAAGCAAGCGCCGCTGCCAAAAGCCATTCTGCAAGGCCTCTTATTTTAGGATTTTTAATATACTTTTCCAACATGGCTATCCTCTTCCAAAATGAGAATAAAAACATAGGGTGCGACATCTATGCGCACCCCGAGGTTAAACAAACTATTTACTGCTTTTCATAATAACTTCTTTAACTTTAGCCGCTTTACCAACTTTATCTCTCAGGTAGAATAACTTGGCCCTTCTAACAATACCTCTGCGAATAACTTCAACGCGCTCAACGCGAGGTGAATGGAGAAGCCATGTTTTTTCAACTCCTACGCCATATGAAAGTCTTCTAACAGTAAAAGTCTCATTTAAACCACCGTTTTGGCGTTTAATTACAACACCCTCAAACATCTGGGTTCTTTCCCTTGCACCCTCAACAACCTTGGCAAATACTCTTACAGTATCACCTACATTGAATTTGGATACTTCACTTTTCAGTTGTTCAGCTTCGATTTCTCTAATAATAGTAGCGTTCATTTTATCCTCCTAAATATCATAGATGTTCATTCTCACATAATTCTCCCATGACAGCGGAACATCCGTACTCACACAAATTAGAATTATAACCTAAAAGCATGAATAAAGCAAGGTTTTTTTCAACATTCGCCTTATAAAAAAGACTTTTATCAATAAAACCACATATATTCTTTTTGCCGTTTGCAGCAAAAAAGCGGGTGATGGGAATCGAACCCACGTATCTAGCTTGGAAGGCTAGTGTTCTACCATTGAACTACACCCGCAAATAAACCTGCCCAGAGACGGAATTGAACCGCCGACACGTGGATTTTCAGTCCACTGCTCTACCATCTGAGCTATCTGGGCTTAAAATAAGCGACTACTAAAGTTTACACACTTGCACAGCCATTGTCAAGTATTTTTATTGCATTAAATATTAACATTCCCCATGAAAAACTCACCTGTTTTCCCTATCTCCCGCCTAAATGCCTTTATTTTTACCCACAATTTTTTGACATCTCTGATATTCTCTTTTTTCCACCAGCAAATCATTGGGCTTGCAGTCTAAGAGCTTGCACATTTTAAAAAGCGTTTCAAATTTAACGCCTGTGATTTTCTGATCAATCATTTTGTTAATGACTGTATAGCTGGTAGGCAGCCCTTTAACCAGATAATATTTGCTCTTTCTTTTTTCCATCAAAATATATTCAATATTCAAATAATACATTCGGGATAATTCCTCCTTTAGCTTATAAAAATAAGTATAACATAATATACCTATTTTGCAATAGCCTTTTATCATAATATAGCTTTAATAGAATAAAGCGTTATTATGTTGACTTTACCTTTATATAGTGCTATAATAAAACTGAGCAAAAACAAGGGTTTTATTACAAAAAACAACTTATTAAGGAGACATTTATGAGCACTTATGAAAAACTGGAAGATTTAAGAAAGCAAATCGACGAGAAGTTGAATAACTCCAAAGATGTGGATAAAGTTCTCTCCCTGAGCATGGCTTTTAACGATTTGTTAAATCAGTATTATTACGAAAACCAATGTGCCAGATAAATTAAGCCTTAAAGCAATATTATTTTTGATTTTTCCATATTAATTCGGGCAAAGCAGGTCAGCCTTTTATTTTCGTCCCCAAATAGCGCGGCATGCTTTCAAGCCGTATGCAGCAGCATTGGCTGTCTTTGAAATCTCCCTCCCCTGTATTTCGGGCCTTGTTTTCATGCGGCTTAAAAGCATCGGCATAATGGCGCTGATTTTTCATTTCCCGGGGCAATTTTAACCGGTTTACTTGTTGTCTTTTGAGAATCTGTTTTTAAAAACAAACACAAAAAAGCTGTTTGATAAATTTATCAAACAGCTTTTTTATATTCTTATTTAATTATGAGTTTTTATTCAAAATATCTCTGCTATTTACTCGGCGTCTTCTTTTGAACCTTTAACAATAGGGTCTTTAGCCGCAACAACGTCATTTTTCAAAACAGGCACCCGAACGCCTCTGTTTGTGCCGAACTCGACAACAAACACAGTATCTCCAACCTCTACAACCTTGCCGAAAAGGCCGCTTGTTGTGCAAACGCTGTCGCCGACTTTAAGAGATTCCCTCATTTCAACAATTTTCTTCTCTTTTTTCTTATTATTGTAGGACAAAAACCAGATATATGCGCCTAAACCCACAACATAGATGGCAATCCAAGTCCAGCTTATTCCTCCAAAGCCACCTTGACTCTGCGCAGGTGCTTGCGCTGTGCCTGTTGTGGTAGTTGTTGTATTAGTGTTGCCACCTGTTATTACAGTGCTTGTTCCGCTTGAACTTAACATAACATACGCGTCCATTATGAATATCTCCACTCCATTCAAATATACTTGAAATTCTTAAATTTACACAGTAACTCATTATATTAAATAATCGCAATGCAGTCAAGTTAGAACGAAACTGCCTGCTGCCAAAATTGACCTTTCTCATCTGCCGTAAAATTTTACTGCAAAAAACCTTCCAGCCGTATTTTCTTATAATGGCTGAACTCGCCCATATCCAGCGCATTTCTGATTTCAGCCATTATATTGTTATAGTAATACAAATTGTGCATAACGCTTAAACGCATGGCAAGCATTTCCTTCGCCTTGAACAAATGGCGGATATAGGCTCTTGAATATTTCTTGCAAATAGGACAGCTACAGCTTTCGGAAATCGGCCGCTCATCCAGCTCATATTTGGCATTCATAAGATTCAGCTTGCCCTCGTTGGTATATACATTGCCATGGCGCCCGTTTCTTGCAGGCAGCACGCAGTCGAAGAAATCTATGCCACGCTCAACTGATTCCAAAATATTTTCCGGCGTTCCCACTCCCATGAGATAAGTCGGCTTGTTCTGCGGCAGATGGGGTACAACTTCCTCCAGTATCCTATACATCTCAGCGTGGCTTTCCCCAACAGCAAGGCCGCCTATGGCATAACCTTCCAAATCCATTTCACCTATGGTTTTGGCGTGTTCAATGCGGATGTTTTCATATACTCCGCCTTGATTTATGCCGAAAAGCATTTGACTTTTATTAATCGTGTCGGGGAGTTTATTCAGCCTATTCATTTCATCCACGCAGCGGTGAAGCCATCTCGTGGTTCTGTCTACGGAAGCTCTCACATAGCTTTCCTCCGCAGGGTACGGGATACATTCATCAAAAGCCATTGCAATGGTTGAGGCAAGGTTTGACTGAATTTGCATACTTTCCTCAGGCCCCATAAAAATTTTGCGCCCGTCCACATGGGAAGAAAAATATACGCCTTCCTCTTTAATTTTTCTGGAAGAAGCAAGGGAAAAAACCTGAAACCCGCCGGAATCCGTAAGTATGGGTTTATCCCATACCATGAATTTGTGTAAGCCTCCCAGCTTTCTGATAACCGCATCCCCCGGCCTAACATGGAGGTGATAGGTGTTTGAAAGCTCAACCT
>JGI994J12354_10002394_pt1 | contig 18386 bp, 19 predicted proteins | sample IntmicLarv3ML3BL_FD_12354 | JGI IMG/M metagenome (IMG submission 12354)
TATTTTTTAATTATATAAATTTAAATTGAAAGTATCTATAATTTAATTTGGGTTGGGACATTTTCTCAAATGATTTGTTAAGACATTATCATAAATGAATTAGATTAGTTAATGAAAAGGAATGAATTGTGTTGATAAATTAGCCTAATTTGTGTATAATAATATTAGAGAAGTTAAAGGAGGTTTGAGATATGAGTACACAAGAAATACAAATTCAAGAATTAGTAAAGAGTATGCCAGCTGAAGCTGTTAATAAAATATTAGATTATGCATTATATGTAAAGTATTCATTGGATACAGACAAAGATATGGACATAAATATAGATATTGAAAATATAGATAGTGAAGAATGGAGTTTTGTGGTTAAAAATAAAGAAGAATTGTATAAGAAGTTAGAAGAAGCTGAAGAAAGTATTGCAAAAGGAGACGTATATTCAGTTGAAGAAGTATTTACAGAAGTAAACAAAATATTAGTACAGTAAAACAGGAGGCAATGGAATTGCAAAAATATACTATAAATATTTCAAAGGATGCTATAGTAGATATTAAAGGCATAGTAACATATATAAAGGATACATTGAAAGAACCTATTATTGCTATCAAGTATTCTAAACTTATTAAAGAAAAAATTTACAGTTTAGAATATTCGCCTGAGCGATATGGTATTATTGATGATGAACATATTAAGATCAAAGATTATAGGAAATTAGTTATAAAGAAACACATTGCAATTTATAGAGTTGACACACAAAAGAATATAGTACATATTGCTAGAATTATATATGGGGGTATGGATTGGCAAAATATGCTGAAAAAGTTTACTACAAAAAAAGAGTGAGAATTCACTCTTTTAATTTTAAATAATCTAAGATTTATTCTATTTTATATTTTATTGAATTGACTCTACTAAAGAAGTTACATCTTTTTTGAAATCTTCTGCAAGTTCATTTGCATTTTCTAATGAAGTACCTTTTAATCCAAAATAGAATTTTATTTTTGGCTCAGTTCCAGAAGGTCTTACACACATCCAACCATTATTTTCTAATTCATAATACAAAACATTTGAACTAGGTAATCCAGTAGGAGTAGTTTCTTTAGTTGTTAAATCTAAAACTGTATCTAATTTATAATCCTTAACTTTTAAAACATTATATTTACCAACTTTATTTAATGGATTAGCTCTCAAATTTTCCATCATGTTTTTCATAATTTCTTTACCTTCAACACCCTTAAAAGTAGTTGAGCTAGAACTTTCTATATAATATCCATATTTTTTATAAATATCTATCATATAATCCCATAAAGTTTTGCCTTGAGACTTTGCATAACAAAGAATTTCAGCAACTATCATAAGAGCACCAATTGCATCTTTGTCTCTAACTTCATTTTCAAGTAAATAACCAATGCTTTCTTCAAACCCAAATATAAATGTACCACTTTTATTAATTTCTAATTCACGCATTTTATTAGCAGTCCATTTAAATCCTGTTAAAACAGCTTCAGCTCTTACATTATAATTTTCAGCAATTGTATCAATTAAAGTAGAAGAAACAATGCTTCTAACTAAAACTCCATCTTTAGGTAAATTTTTATTTTGAGAAAGAAGATATTCTGCAATTAAACAACCAACCATATTTCCAGTTAAAATATGATACTCTCCATTTGTATCTCTAACACATACACCTAATCTATCTGAATCTGGGTCTGTTGCAACAATTAAATCGGCACTTATTTCATTTGCTAATTTAAGAGCATATTCATAAGCTTCTTTGAACTCTGGATTAGGATATTTACATGTTGGGAAGTTCCCATCAGGTAATTCTTGTTCAGGAACAACAGTTACATTATTAAATCCAATTTCTTTTAAAATTCTTCTTGCCAATATGTTTCCTGCTCCATTTAATGGAGTATAAACAATTTTTAAAGAATCAGAATATTTTTCTATTTCACCTTTGTTAATTGTATATTTTTTTAACATTTCTATATAAGCATCATCAACTTCTTTTCCTATAGAAATATATAATCCATTTTTAACAGCAGTTTCTTTATCCATAGTTTTAACTTCTGAATAATTTTTAATATTTTCAACTTCTGCCATGATATTTTCATCATGAGGAGGAGTTACCTGAGCACCATCTTCAAAATAAGCTTTATAACCATTATATTCTGAAGGATTGTGACTTGCAGTAATATTAATTCCAGCAACACAACCTAAATGTCTTACAGAAAAAGATAGTTCTGGAGTTGGTCTTAAACTTTCAAAAACATAAGATTTAATTCCATTAGCGGCTAAACAAAGTGCTGCTTCCTCAGAAAACTCATAAGACATATTCCTTGAATCACAAGCTATAGCAACACCCATAGATTGTTTACTTTGTTTTATTATATAATTGGCAAATCCTTGAGTAGCTTTTCTTACAGTATAAATATTCATTCTATTAGTTCCAGCACCAATGACACCTCTAAGTCCACCAGTACCAAACTCTAAGTCACAGTAAAATCTGTCTTCAATTTCTTTTTCATCCTTAATATTTTTAAGTTCATTCTTAGTATTTTCATCAAAATATGAACTTGTTAACCATTCATTATATGTTTCTTTGTATCCCATAAAATACCTCCTAAAATTGGATTATATACAATTAATTAGATTTTGTCCACCCTTTGATATTAGACCTAGTTATTGCACCAAATACACTAGCTCGTATGGGAGGGATATCTTTAGCCAATGTTTTTAATAAGTCCTTCATATATTCCCTTTTAGAATAACCATCCATAGGACAACACTTATTAATAACAGGTAAGTTGTTTGTTTTAATGAAATGTTTTATATCTTTTTCAGGGACATATATCATAGGTCTTAATACATGTAACTCTGCTCTACTTAGATAAGTAACAGGAGCAAAAGTGTGAATATTTCCTTCATAAAAAAGACTTAAGAAAAATGTTTCAATTACATCATCTTGATGATGACCAAGAGCAATTTTATTACATCCATGTTCTTTGGCAAAACTGTTTAACATGCCACGCCTTAAATTAGCACAAAGAGAGCAAGGATTTTTTTCTTGTCTTAAATCAAAAACAATTTCTTTAATATCAGAATTTTCTATAACATAGTCTATTTCTAATTCTCTACAAATTCTTTCTAGTTCAGTGGTATCAAACCCATCAAAACCAGGCTTAATAGTTATAGCCATAATTTCAAATTTCACAGGTAGAAACTGCTTTAACCTGTGTAAAGTATATAACAAAGCAAGAGAATCCTTGCCACCAGATAATCCGAATAGCAATCTTATCTCCATCTTCTATCATATTAAAATCGGTAATAGCCTTTCTCATAGGCCCTAATAATTTTTGCATAATGTATGTATTATACAACAATTGGTTTGACTTTTGCAAATAATGGCTGTATACTATCATGTATAATAATTGTCCTTGTAGTTAAATGGATATAACAAAGCCCTCCTAAGGCTTAGTTGTAGGTTCGATTCCTGCCAGGGACACCAAAAGAGCATTTCATAGCGAGGTGTTCTTTTTATTTGTAATATAATATCAGAAAAATTTTCCTAAACATATTGAACTTTACATAAAAAAGTGATAGAATTTGTGCATACAAAACTTTGTATATCCTATTTTACAGGAAGATGGGTAATCAACTGCAGTAAAAAAATATTTTAGGGAGGTAACCATTATGGCTAAGACACCAACAGCAGATGAAATTAGAGCAGCAGTCATGAAGAAGCGAAATGAAGAGTTGAAAAAGCAAAGAATAAGCCAAGACATTAATGAGTTCTTTTTGATTGTTGAACGCTTAATGATTGACAATACTGTAAATGGTGTGTGGGGAGGAGAAGTAAAATTTAAGAGTTCTACTACTGAAGAGAATGGAGAAGATTATCTCAACATAGAAGCTGAAGGTAAATTATACAAGCTTCTTGTGAGGCAGGTGTACCAAGTTGCTAAGCAAAATGGCGTATTTGTCACAATAGCAAATACATACTGTTATTATCCATGTAAGCGTGGTAATGATATTGAAAAGCGTTGTAACAAATGCAAGTTGAAGCTTTGTGGAAATGGAATTGACTTTAGTGTTGATTTTTTTACCACTGCAAGTGAAACTGAAGTATTAAAATTAAAAATACTTGATACATTTGGAAAAAACAAAGATATTTATATCAAAAATGTAAGAGATATCTGTAATCAGAAATTCAGTGAAGGTAACCTTGGTGATGTTTTTTACTTTAGTGCAGACTATTGGTTTATTAAGAAGGTTGAAAATTATACTAAGCCATATCCTGCAAAACTGGAGTATGAGTTTAGTGGGCAATTTGCTAGATTGCGGATTCCTAATCAACCTTGTTATATGACCATTGTTCAAGATGAGGCGAAAAAACAGGGAGTTAGTATCACAGAAATTAAGGCAGAAAATGCTTACTGTAGTTCAATTAAATGTGAGATAATTATTCAGGAAAATAAGCAGAGTAATGAACCTACTTATTTCGACACCTTGAGAAGTGTAATTGAGCAGGCAAAAGTTAAACATACTGAATATTTGAATTTGTTGGCAAAACAAAAAGCCAATATTCAGCCAATGTTTGCTGATATGCTTCCAAAGGTAAAAGCAAGACTTATTCAAATTCTAACAAACAACTCAGAAGATTATGCTCATGTGGTTTTTAGGGTAGATAAAGGTTATACTAGTGCTATAACTTATAATGAACAAATTCCCTTTGAATTAGCACAAGAATATCAAAAGCTTTTTGAAGAAGAAGGCTTAAAAGTTTTCACACATAGTACAGGACTTACATTTAATGTCTATTATTCCTACATTGAAATCTTTCTTATTTCGATTTTTAAAGAAGAGTCATAATGGTGGAAGAAAAATGGAAGTATAGCAATTGTTATACCTCCATTTTTCTTATTTAATAAATAGATATTACTTTTTTATAAAATATGTGATATATTAAAGTGACTAAAGTGTATGGGAGATTCCAATGAGTGATGAGAAGTTCATGAGAGAAGCTTTAAAAGAAGCGAAAAAAGCATATGAGAAAGAAGAAGTTCCAGTTGGAGCTGTTATTGTTATGGGAGATAAAATTATTGCACGTGCACATAATTTGAAAGAAACAAAAAACAATGCAACTGCACATGCAGAAATATTGGCTATTAACAAAGCTTCTAAAAAGCTTAATAATTGGAGATTGTCTAATTGCACTATGTATGTAACTCTTGAACCATGTAACATGTGCAAAGGAGCTATTAGGGAAGCAAGGCTTAAGGAAGTTGTAGTTGGAACATTAGACCCAAAATCAAAAGAATATAACTTAGAACTGACTCCAGGAGTTTTAGCAGAAGAATGTGAAGAAATTTTGAAAAAATTTTTTAAAGAATTGAGGAAATAATAATGGAAAAAAAACTATTAGCAATAATAATTTTTGGAGTAATTATAATGACCTTTATAGCAATAACAGGTCTTATGCTTCATGAAAGTAGTGTAGATTCAGATATGACATCACCATATATTGTAACAGGAATTAAGATTGTTAGTACTGCAAAAGGAGTTACAAAAGAAGGCACAGTTCTTTGGAATTTAAATTTAGTTCAGGAGAATGACATATATGTAGATATAGAAAAAAATATCACATATGAGCATAATGAAAAAATAAAGAAACTATATATAAATGAAACAGAAATAGATGTTAATTCAAGAAGATTAAACACAGGTGGAACAATAGAATATAAACATTCAAATACAGAGGTAGGAGAATATATATCTAATGATGAAACTGAGATTAAACAAGATGGAACTTTACTAAAAAAAGCAGGAATAACACTTGAAAAAATAAAAAAAGAAATATCTTTTGATATAATTTTAGTCACAGAATCTAATAAAAAATATAAAGCAACTGTTACTCAAACAGTTCCAGTAGAAGGGTTAGTAGATGCTGGAATAGGAACAGAAGAAAAAAATAATGTAAATGATATTGTGTTTAAGAGAATTTAATTATATAATGTCCATATACCTTTTGTGAGATAGCATAGGTTCAATAAAAAGCTATGAACCTCGTCAGGTTCGGAAGAAAGCAGCGATAAATAGTGTATTTATGTGAAACTGTGCTATCTCACAAAAGGTATATTTTGGAGGAATGATGGGTTATATAGCATTATACAGAAAGTTTAGACCAACAACATTTGCAGAAATAGTTGGAGAAAATCACATAATTAAAACAGTCAAAAATCAGATAACAGCAGGTAGAATAGGTCATGCTTATCTTTTCAGTGGTGGTCGTGGTACTGGAAAAACCAGTGCTGCAAAGATTTTGGCCAGAGCTGTAAACTGTACAGAGCCAAAAGATGGAGAACCATGTAATGAATGCACTTCTTGTAAAGGCATATTAAGTGGAGCCATAACAGATGTGATGGAAATGGATGCAGCATCTAATAATAGTGTAGAAGATATAAGAAAAATAAGAGAAGAAGTAAATTTTTTACCAACAGTATGTAAATATAGAGTTTATATTATAGATGAAGTACATATGCTTTCAACAGGTGCATTTAATGCACTACTTAAAACACTAGAAGAACCACCAGCACATGTAATATTTATACTTGCAACAACAGAACCAGGTAAATTACCTGCAACAATACTTTCAAGATGTCAAAGATTTGATTTTAAAAGATTAAGAGTAGAAGATATTATATTTAGATTAAAAATTATTTGTAAAGAAAGTAATATAGTGGCAGAAGAGGAAGCCTTAAAAATAATTGCAATTCTTGCAGAAGGTGGAATGAGAGATGCAATTAGCATATTAGAAAGATGCATACAAGATGGAGACACAGAAATAACAGTAGAAAAAATAAGAGAATTAGCAGGTATTCCAGATTATGCACATATAAATAGTATAACAAAATTTATTTTAGAATATAAAATAGAAGAAGGATTGATAGAGTTAGACAAAATCCTAGCAGAAGGAAAAGACCTAAAAAATCTTTTGTGGGAGATAATAAAATATTTAAGAGATATTTTACTATTTAAAGCAAGCGGAAAACTGGATTTATATAGTGAAGAAGAAATAGAAAATATAAAAACTCTTGCAAATATTATAGATAAACAACGATTATTAGATTTAATATTTAACTTCTCAGAATTGGAAAACAGTATGAAATGGTCATCACAGCCATTGATACTATTTCAAGTTGCAATAATAAAAATGTGTAGTAAAAATATAAAGCCAATACAAAATGTAGAAGTGGCACAAGAGAAAAGTGTTGAGGAAGTAAACATATATGAAGCACCTGTTAAAACTAATGAACCAGTGAAGGTAATTGAAAGTAATGATGAGAGTGGTGAGTATGTACCATATTGGAGAGATATATTAGATAATTTAAAGAAATCAGGAAAAATAATTTTATATACAAATTTAATGAATAGCAAAGCACAAAAAATAGATGAAAATACATTGGGAATTGTTTTTTCGAAGCCAATATCAGATTTCGGAAAAACAGTAATACAAAAACAAGAAAATATGTCAGAGCTAAAGAGGTTAGCATCATTACATGAGAATAAACAAATGAATATAAAAATTGCAAGTGCTGCAGTTAAAGTGGTTCAGGAAAAGGCAGAAACAAATATAGAAGACATAGTAAAATCATTGGATATTGAAGTAAATATTATAGAGTGAAAGGATGAAGAAAAAATGTCTAAATTTAATGGATTCCCAGGAATGGGTGGCGGAATGAATATGGCAAACTTAATGAAAGAAGCAAAAAAAATGCAAGCAGATATGGAAAAATCACAAGCTGAACTTTCTACAAAAGAATTTACAGCTACAGCAGGTGGAGGAGCTATTGAAGTTAAAGTAAATGGTTCAAAAGAATTAAAAGAAATAACAATAAAAAAAGAAGTGGTAGACCCAGATGATGTGGAAATGCTACAAGATTTAATACTAACATGTGTAAATGAAGCAATGAGAAAAGTTGAACAAGAACAGGCAAATCAATTTGGAAAATATAATATGCCAGGATTATTTTAAAACAATAGAAAAATATATGTAGGGGTTGCATGGTATGCAACCCAATAAAACAATAATCTGGGTTGCATACCATGCAACCCCTACATTATAGGAGAAAATAATGTCTTATTATTCACAGTCTATAGAAAAGTTAATTGAAAGCTTTGAGAAATTACCAAGCATTGGGCATAAAACTGCTACAAGGCTTGCTTTTCACATGTTAAATCTAAATAGAGAAGATACAGAAGAATTTATTAGTTCAATTGTAAATGCAAGAAACAATTTAAAATATTGTTCAGTGTGTTACAATATTGCAGATACAGACCCATGCCAGATATGTGGAAATGAAAAAAGAGAAAAACAAATTATATGTGTTGTAGAAGATGTAAAAGACATTATTGCAATGGAAAGAACTCATGAATATAAAGGTGTATATCATGTTTTACATGGTTCAATTTCTCCAATGAATGGAATTGGTCCTGAAGATATAAAAATAAAAGAATTACTGACAAGACTAAGTTTGGAAGAAACAGAAGAGGTAATTCTTGCAACTAACCCAAGAGTAGAAGGTGAAGCAACAGCAATGTATCTTTCTAAATTAATAAAACCATTAGGAATAAAAGTAACAAGAATCGCCCATGGAATACCAGTAGGCGGAGACCTAGAATATACTGATGAAATTACTCTAATGAAAGCATTAGAGGGAAGACGAGAAATTTAATAATATTTCACATATATCCATTGTTGAATTTTTCTTTGCAAGAAGTCTTGCATTTATTTTCATTTTCAATAACTTTTCTCTATCATTAAAAATCTTTTCTAAAGAAGTTTTTACATCATCATCTTCTTTAATCCATATAGCAACATCATTTTTTTCTAAAAATCTTGCATTATCCTCTTCTTGTCCTGGAATTGGATTTATAACAATAATAGGTAAACCTGAAGCTAAGCTTTCTGTGGTAGTGAGACCTCCTGGTTTTGTTATTACTAAATCAGAAACACTCATAAGTTCAGGTACTTTATTTGTATATTCTAAAACTTTAACATTTTCTGTAGAACCACTTTCAGTAACTAATTCTTCAAATTGTTTTTTTATTTTAATATTTTTTCCAGCTATTGCAATTATTTGTAAGTCCTTAAAGTTTTCAATTAATGATTTTAAGATTGCAAAAGTTTTGTTTTTTCCGAAGTCCAAATTCACCACCAGCAAAAAATAATACAGTGCCTTTATCTATACTTAAATCAAAATTTTTTAAGGTTTCTTCTTTATTATAACTTTGCAAAAACCTATTAGATAATGGGATTCCAGTTGAGAAGACTTTAAAAGAAGGAATACCTTTTTGTAAAAGCTCATCTCTCATTCCTTCATGAGCTACAAAATAATAGTCCGCATATTCATGATAAAGTAGCCATTGCTCATGAGGTGCATAATCTGTTAAGATAGTTGCGATTTTTGCATTTATTTTTCCTTCTTTTCTTAACATTGCACACATTTGTGTTGAAAATGGATGCGTAGAAATTATTAAATCTGGATTAAATTCATCAAAAAATTTATACAATTTTTTTGACATTAATTTATTAGAGGCTATTGTTAATTTAGACAATGAGCCTTTTTCTGCATGGCTATAAAGCTGTCCCCATAGTTTAGGTGTTTTTTTAGCCATTTCTGCATAAGCTTTGGTAGATAATTTATTTATTGTTGGGCTTATGTAGTCAATACAATCAACAAGTTTAGTTGTGTGTCCATCGAAATTTTGCTCAATACATTCTTTAATACTTCTTGCAGCACTTAGATGTCCTCCTCCATATGCTCCATAAAAAATCAAAATATTCATAATAATCTCCCCTATAAAATTATCATATCATAAAAAAACATAAATATGGAATAATTTATAAATTAATTGAGAAGATAATTACAGGAGGCAATTTATGATTAAAGAGAAATTGTTAAAAATAAAAGAAAAATTAGTTAATAAACATATGTATAGTGCAACTGTTGTGGTGTTGATTTGCGTTGTTATAGGTGTGGGTGCAAGTTCATATAAGAAACAAAAAGAATACAGGCAAACAATGGAGAATCAGTACAATATGGCATTTTATGAACTAGTAGACTATGTACAAAATGTTGAAACATATTTAGCGAAATCACTAATTTCTAAAACTCCTGAACATGGTGCAGAAACTTTAACACATGTATGGAGAGAAGCAAATTTAGCATTAAGTTACCTGGGTTTAATTCCAGTAAGTAGTAATGAGTTATCATCAGCTGCAAAGTTTTTGAACCAAACAAGTGATTATGCATATACATTATCAAGAAAAAACATATATAATGAGCCATTAACAGATGAAGATTTAAGTAATCTTGAAATGCTATATAATAATGCAATTGCACTAGAAAATACTTTAAACCAGTTATCAGCAGAAATAAATGAAGGGAAAATTCAATGGGGAGAATTAAATAAAAAAGGAAATTTAGCATTTGCACAACAAGTTAGTAATATGTCTGTTGATGGATTGAAAAACATTGACCAGAATTTACAAGAATATGCAGGATTAATTTATGATGGGGCATTTTCTGAACATATGACATCAGCAGAAAAAATGGGATTAACAGGAGAAGAGATAGACGAAAACAAGGCAAAAGAAGTAGTAATTAATTTTATTGGAAAAGACAGAATAGAAGATGTAAACTATGATGGGACGAGTTATGGTGATATTGAAGCATTTACTTTTTATGTTAAAATAAAAGGTTCAAATAAAGAAAATATTTGTGTAGCTCAGGTTTCAAAAAAAGGTGGGCATATAGTTTACATGAGTTATAATAGAAATGTAGATGCAGAAATTATAGACTTTAATGAAGCAAGTAAAATTGGAAGAAACTATTTAAGCTTGCATGAGTTTACAAATATGAAAGAAACATACTATATAAAACAAGCAGGAGTGATGACAATTAATTATGCTTACACACAAAACAATATAACAATATATCCAGATTTAGTAAAATTAAAAATTGCACTAGATGATGGAGAAATTCTAGGAATAGAAACAACAGGGTATTTAAACTGCCATTATGTAAGGAATATAGAACAACCTCAAATAACAATGATAGACGCAAAAAAAACAATAAATGAAAATGTAGAAATTCTTAGTGAAGGTTTAGCAATAATTCCAACAAAATTTAGAACAGAAATATTATGCTATGAATTTAAAGGAAAGATTGATGGAAGAGACTTTATAGTATATATAAATGCTAAAAATGGTAGGGAAGAAGATATTTTGGTAATAGTTAACACACCAAATGGAGTATTAACAATGTAAAATTGTAAACACTAATTATTGAAATCAAAGTTCTAATTTGTTTTCAAATGGAAGGGCATTTTAAAAATAATTTTTAAATGTTCTTCCATTTTTTATATTCTAGAAAAATATTAATTTTGATTTTTTATGGAAATATTTTTGAAAATGATATAATATACTTTAAAGGGAGGCTTAAATATGTTTACAGTAAAAGAAATTTTAGAAATCACTAATGGGAAATTAATTTCTGGTTCTTTAGACACTACTATAGAAAGTTTTTCTAAAGATACAAGAACAATTACAGATAAAGATATGTATATAGCAATTAAAGGGGAAACATTTGATGGGAATAAATTTACAGCAGATGCACTTAATAAAGGTGCTATAGGTGCAATGATAAATGAAGACTTAGAAGAAAATTCTGATAAAGTAATAATAAAGGTAGAAGATTCAATAAAAGCATTAGCTGCATTAGCAACACATAGAAGAGAAAAGTACAATATACCAGTAGTTGCAATTACAGGCAGTGTGGGTAAAACAAGTACTAAAGATATAATTGCAAGCATATTATCTTCAAAATATAAAGTGCTAAAAACAGAGGGGAATTTGAACACAAGGATTGGAATTTCTTTAACATTGCTCAATTTAAAAGACCATGAAGCAATTGTTTTAGAAATGGGAATGAATAATTTAGGGCAAATTTCAAGAATGACAGCCATTGCAAAACCAACTATTGCAGTAATTACCAATATAGGAACATCACATATTGGAATTTTAGGTTCAAGAGAAAACATTTTAAAAGCAAAACTTGAAATACTTGAAGGAATGAAAGCAGATGGAATTGTAATAATAAATAATGATAATGATTTATTACATACATGGAGTGATACAAAATACAATGTAAAAACATATGGAACAAATGAAAACAGTAATTATTATGCATATAATATAGAAACAAATAAATTTTTAATTGATATAGATAAAGAAACATATAGTGTAGAAATGCCAGCAGGTGGAAACCATTTTGTATATAATTGCCTTGCAGGAATTACTGTTGGAAAAACATTAAATATAGAAACAAATGAAATAGTAAAATCTATAAAAAATACAGAGCTAACAAAAATGAGAATGGAACTAAAAGAAAGAGATGGGATTACAATAATAAATGATGCATATAATGCAAGTCCTGAATCAATAAAACCAGCATTAGAATATTTTAGTTCATTAAAAAGAAACAGGAAGATTGTTGTACTAGGTGATATAAAAGAACTCGGTGATTTCTCAAAAGAAACACATGAAAATGTAGGAAAACTTGTAAAAGATATAGACATATTAATAACAATTGGAGAAGAAGCTAAATATATAGCAGAAAATGCAAAATCAAATGAAATATATTCTTTCACTGAAAGAGAACAGGCAATTGAATTATTAAGTAACATTTTAAGACCTGGTGATGCAATGCTTATAAAAGCTTCTAATAGTATGAAACTTTACGAAATGGAGGATAAGATATGGGAAAAAAGAAAATAGCTGTTATATATGGTGGAATGTCTACGGAACACGATGTTTCAATCCAATCTGGAAAATCAATAGTAGCAAATTTAAATAAAGAAACTTATGATGTAGTAGAAATTTATATAGATAAAAGTGGAAATTGGTTTTGCAATGAGGAAAAAATAGAAAATGTAATAGAATATTTAAAAACATTTGATGTAGCATTTCCAGTATTACATGGGCTATATGGAGAAGATGGAACTATACAAGGGCTTTTTGAACTTATAAAACTACCATATGTGGGGTGTAAGGTTTTATCTTCAGCAGTAGCTATGGATAAAGTATTTGCAAATATAATGTTTAAAGAAGCGGGAATAAAAAAATGTAAATACATATATATAAAAAATACTAATGATAAATATAGATACAAAGAAAATGACTACACTTTAGAGGAAGTAGGTAGTGTAATTGAAAAAGAATTAGGATACCCTAATTTTGTTAAACCATCAAATTCTGGTTCATCAGTGGGTATAAATAAATCTAATGGTTTAGAAGAACTAAAAAACAATATTGAATATGTGGTGCAATTTGACAAGAAAATCTTAATTGAAGAAGCGGTTGAAGGTCGTGAGATAGAATGTGCTGTTTTAGGGTGGGCTAATCCAGAAGCATCAGTATTAGGAGAGATAGTACCAGCTGCAGAATTTTATAGTTATGAAGCAAAATATGCTGATGAAGAATCTAAACTAATAATACCAGCAGAGTTACCAGAAGAATTATCAAACCAAATTAGAGAAATTGCAATAAAAGCATATAAATCCATAGATTGCTCTGGACTTGCACGAGTAGATTTCTTTTTAGATAAAAAAACAGGAGAAATATTGTTAAATGAAATAAATACAATGCCAGGATTTACAAAAATAAGCATGTATCCAAAACTATGGGAAAATACAGGAGTACCATATTCAGAATTATTACAAAAATTAATTGAATTCGAATTATTATCAAGTAGCTAACAGTTTGGGTTCAGTACACTTTACACAATCTTTATAAAAAACTCTGGGTGGATCAGTATTTTATGAAGATTTATATATAGAACTAGACATAATTTCGTGGTTTTAATTGACTAGTACATATAAATATGATATTATAATTGTGAAAAGAAGTTAAAAAAGAAAGATGTTGAAGAATAAGGAGAAAGCAATGGATCAACTAACTACAAAAGAGCAAAACAGAATTAAATCTGTTTTGACTCAATCAAGATTAGGATTATTTGATACTGAAGATAAAATGACTGCAAGTAATAGTCGAGAATTAGTTTGTGGGGTCATGATTAGATGTACACCAGATGTGAAGAAAATTTTAGATGTTTTTTTATGTAGTTCAGATATAGATGTAGAAGTAAGAAAATTATTCAGTAATATTGATTTGGAGGGAGTGAAAAACATAGCTGAAATTTGTAGCCAAATGGACTGTAATAAAAGTATTTTAGGGAATGTGGCTATAAGGACTATATTTGGTGGGACAGAGCATATGCCTTTCAGGGGATTGGCGTATCTATTGCCAGCACTAAATATGTGTGAACAATTGAAAATGGCAAATCCAAAGGGAACCCCAATGCCCAAGATAGAGTTTTTATTTATGAATGGTGCAGGTATAGTGACAAATGCACTTAATTCAGAGATGTCATATAGGACAACATCACAATTTATTAATATAGCTAGAAAATATATAAATGAATATCATCCAACATTAAGTGATAATGTTAGTTTCTATGTGGATAAGACGTTTACTGCTAACATAATGGAAACGCTAGAGTATGCAGAAATATATAGAGTGCTAGAAAAAAAATTAGTTAGTGAAGAAAGTCTGAAGTCAGATTTATTAGAAATGGGAGAGAGAAGAAAAGCAGCACAAAACTCTATAAAATATGCAACATTACATGCTTTTTCACAAGATGGATGTGTAGATCCCAATGTTGCAAGTATGTCTAATTGTTTTGGAGGTGTAAATCAGCAAAACTCAGACATTATTATTTCAATAGGTGCAAAGCCAGAGGAAAAGTTTTTCAAGGCAAGAAAGTTATTAGCAAGCGAAATATCTGGAATAAGTTTCTTCACACCAAAGAAAACAGCTCAATATATTGCTAACATAAATGTTCCCCCTTACTCACCACTTCAAACAGGAGAGTTATACTTAGATGATGTAGTTAAAAATCCAGATTTAATTGAACAAGCAAGAATGAGAGATAAAAGTAGTGGTGAATATAGTGGATATCAAGTACCAGTTCAAAAAGCTGTAGAAAGCATAATACAGGATATAGGTCGCTCTGATAATGAAAAAGACATTATAAGATTCATGAAAGGAATTGTATCAGAAAAAGAATTATCACATTTAAAGGATTAGTCATAAGATGTTATTAGATGAAAATGTATTTTAATACTTGAATGATAGCATTTTTTATGATAAACTGATAAAGATAAGTTTGAAAAATAAAATTAAACCGATGATTCAGGATAGTAGGTATTGTTGAAAATTATAGAGAGTAGTTGATGGTGGAAATACTGCATTTTAAATTTTACTGAATGGGCTGATGAGGGCAATCTGAAATCTAATAAGAAAGTAGGCATTGACGAAAACCCAAATCGTAAAAATTGGGCATATATGTTAGTATATGAATAAATGAAGTGAGCTTTTAAAAAGCTAATTAAGGTGGCACCACAGGAGATAAAAAACTCTTGTCCTTAAAGTCTTTAAGGATAAGAGTTTTTTTGTATAAAAAAATATATAATTAAAAGTAGAGGGGAAATGTAAATGATAGACCAATACTATAAAGAATTTAGAGTAAGAGATTACATGGAAAATGAGGGAATATCAAAAGAGTTATATAATAAATCAATTGATTGTTCACTAGGAACAAACCCATTTATTGATGAAAATATAATAAGACAATATGTCCAAGAGGGAACAACTGAGATTAATAAGTATCCCATAAATGGATATAACAGACTGACAGAGGAATTGCTAAAATATTGGAGATATGATAATGATATTGCTGTTGATATTAATAAAAATAATATAGCATTTGGAGCTGGTACAATGGGAATTTTGAGAAATATTAGCCAATTCTTAATTGAAAAAGGGTCATTTGTATTGGGGTATTCCCCTCAATTTCCACGTTTTGTATCAGAGGTTGAATTGAAAAAGGGAATATATGAGTATTATAACTTGCAAAAAGAAAATAATTATAAGTTTGATGCTAAAAAATTTACTGAAAAAATAAATGGTAAATATAGTATGATATATATTGATAACCCAAATAATCCAACAGGTCAGATTATAGATGTAGAAGATATTGAGTATATAGTTAAGAAGGCAAAAAAATGGGACATAACAGTAGTTGTAGATGAGGCATATGGAGATTATATGGAACTAGAAAACTCCTCAATAAAATTAATAAGAAAATATGATAATATTGTAGTATTGAGAAGTGCATCAAAATATTTTGGATTACCTAATCATAGAATAGGATACTTGTTTGCAGCTGAAAAATTTATTAAAGTATATAATATGATTACAATTCCATTTTCCTTTCCAGATTTATCAGCTAATATTTTTGCTAGTATACTAAATGATTATAAAAAAATTAAAGGCATGAAAGAGAAAGTAGTAGAAACAAACAAAAAAATATACCAATCATTAAGTACAGAGAATTATTTATATACTAATTTGGAAACCCCTATTTTTACAGTTAGGAGCAGTAAGTACAAAAATTTGACTAATGAATTAATGAAAAGAGGTATTATTTCAGAAAGTTGTAGTAATTTTATAAATTTAGATGATACATATACAAGAATACGAATTACAAAAGAATATGACAGGCTAATTAAAATATTAAACCAAGTGCTATAAGATCATTTGATTAAATATAATATATTAGTAACATTTGATTTTTAAATCGAAATCTGATATAATTATTATGATTCTCACATGTTTGAGAAAATTTTATTAAGGGAATGGTGACAATGAAAATCATCAAAAGGCAAGACATCGACAAAATGTTATCATGGGTTAACAAGATTGAAGGAAATGATGATTACAGGGACATTACTGACCAAGACATTAACCTTGAGGCAGTACAAGCGGCGATATCATTGACATTTAAAAGTGATGATGTTTTATGCATGATTTTGAAGAGTGATGCAAAAAATCGCATTGCCTTTGTCTTTGATACTATTCCGGGAGAACCAGAGGGATTTGAGAGAGAGTTCAAAACAGCATTGGTTTCAAAGGAAATCAAGCTTAAGGTTGGATGGATGGAAGACTGGCAGGATTTAGTATATATCCTTCAAGGTTAATGAACCATAAAAGTGGACAGCAAATGTTGTCCACTTTTATGATGATGCTAATCTGCCAAAGCCTTTTTGAATTTGTTAATGTTTTGATACAATGGAGTGTGAAAATCAATAATTTCACCTTCTTGATCTCTTGCAATTAACTTTTGAGTAAGACTTTGCAATGAAAAAATACATTCAATGCTAGACTTACCATTAACATTGATGATGAAAGCAAAAAAATTAAATAATTTTTTTGATTGTTCTTTTGAGAAAAATTCAACCAAAAAATCAATTCCAAGCAAATTGAGTTGTTGGAGTGTAGTGCTTTTTCTCCAATTAGATTGAAATGTTTTTGATATTTCATCAATGGATATTGGATTAGTACTATCATCAAAACATATTGTCAAAAAGAGCCGATTCAATGATTGAAAACTGTTTTTCCGTTTTAGCAAACAGGAAATTTTGGACCTCGAAAATAGATCCTTGTGAAACTGGTTAGATACATAACTACTCACATCAAACTGTGCATTAAATAGTTCTGCAACATCTTCAATGATTGTGTATATGAGCTTGGTGTAACTTGCAGACTTGCATTCATTAGGCATTGTTCAAAACCTCCTTAATTAAGTTGGTAATAGTACAAAACTTTTATATAAACTCAAATAGTATTGAGATTGGTAGGATTATATCATTTTTAAACAATGAAGTCAAATCTTATGTAAATAATAATACGAAGAAAACATATTGAAAATAGAAATTGTATTGCATATTATAAACATATATGTTAGAATCTATCTAGGAAAATATAGGGGTATAGTGTTAATGGTTAGCACGATGGTCTCCAAAACCACAAGTGAGGGTTCGAGCCCTTCTACCCCTGCCATTATTTGTATAAAGTAGATTTACAATCTGCTTTTGTTTTTTAACATAAAAAAGTGACCCAGATAAATCTAGGTCAGCATCTATCTCATTAATGAATAGATGGTGGCAGGAGTGGAGGGAATCGAACCCCCATACTCGGTTTTGGAGACCGTTATTCTACCATTGAACTACACTCCCGCGCGTAAATAAAATAATTTACAAAATATATATTAACATAAGTAGTAAACGAAGTCAATACTATTTATAAAAAAGTTTAAATGTGTTTGTATGTTAGTCAATGATGTGAAACAAAGTTGTATATGATTCTTATAATATATTGAATTTATTGGTGCTTTGCACCAGCACTTGTGAAAAAACATCCAAAACC
>JGI994J12354_10002395_pt1 | contig 18385 bp, 19 predicted proteins | sample IntmicLarv3ML3BL_FD_12354 | JGI IMG/M metagenome (IMG submission 12354)
GTTCGTTGGAAGACTTGTTACCATTTTCCGAAGAAATTGTTGTGCGTGCCGTGGCGGCCAGTGAAATTCCATTGGTTTCGGGCGTCGGGCATGAACCAGATTGGATGTTGATTGACTTTGCGGCGGATGTGCGTGCGGCAACTCCTACCATGGCAGCGGAAATAGTCGTGCCAACAAAATTGGCGCTGATCCAGGAAATCGGCACACTGGGGCACAGATTATCGGGAAATTTTGCAAATCGTTTGGTCAATGCACAACAACGCGTCGTGGGCATCACGATAAAGAACCCAAAGCAATTAATTATGGAACGGTCACAGCGTTTGGACGACATAACACGAACATTTGGGATTGTAATAAACAGCAAAATAATGACGACGCAACATCAAATTAAATCGCTGGTGAACTTTCCAAATATATTGCAAAACAGAATGACGGGATTATCCCAAGCGGTGACACATTTGGGACAAATGTTGGGGTCGTTGGGATATAAAAATGTTCTGGCGCGTGGCTATGCAATTGTGCGCAATACAGATAATAAAATAATCAGTCGCGCGTCGGATTTTGAAACACCCGCGCAAATTGAATTTGCCGACGGCGTGGTCAAGGTTTAGTTACCTTGTCTTGCTTTGTATAATTGCTGCCAGTAATGGCAGTATTTTTTTGTGGGTGTTTTCCCGGAATCTTTTTCTGGATGTGGTTCGTTTGATTTGTGTGGCTCGCTGGTTCGTGGGCATGTTTTCGCGGTATGTGCGTTGCTTTTCGTTTCGTATATCTTTTTTGTCGCGTGGCATTTTGCTGTTGCGCACTTTTCGATTGGCATAGTACTGTTTTTTTTGTTTTGGCGTCATTCTTTGCCACCGACCGTCGGTTTGCTTGCGACGGGTTACCAACTGTTCCGGATTCAGATTTTCTATACGACGCTTTGCGTTATCATTTTCGCGCCATTCGGTGTCTTCGGCTCTCTTTTTATTTCGTACTGCGTTTCTTTTATCATAATGTTCGCGTAATTCGATTGGAGACAGATTCCTGCGATAACTTGTCATCCAATTTTTCATATAATTTCTTCTTTTTATCAATCTGGCGAATGATAAATTCTCAACCCGGTACGATGCGTTCACTTTTTCGCGGTATTCAGGGTCATTTTCCATTCTTTTTACATGTTTTGCATATTGTGTTTGTCTATAACGACGGGTTGCTTTGGCGGTTTTATCAGTTTGTAATTGTTGTATTTCAACATAAATTGCATTATCTGCAACAATGGTGTATCCATCTGTAATTCTATGTTTGTTATACCTTGCGATTTGTAATCTATTTACATGTATTGGTGAAATTAATTGTATTAATTTGCATAATGAATTATCCAAAAAAGCCTTGCTTTGTAATATGTCATAAAAGTTATCTGTGGTAATGTATTTTGATAATCCCGCAGCGGTTAAAAAATCATCGACAGTGTATTCATCGTCATTGTTTGGTGCATAACATAAAAACAATTCTGTGAATAATTCAGACAGATTTGTAATGGGATTGTTGGATAAAAATGTTATTGATAAATCGTTATGAAACATAGACAGTTTTTTTACATAATTGTTCAGCGGTTTTTAATGATTCTGGGGTGATTTTTTCCCCGCTGATGATGCGTGCGATTTCGTTAATGCGTACATCGCCTTTTATCTCGGAAACTGTTGTGATTGTGGTGTCGTTATTTGTGCACTTTTCAATCTTGAAATGTGTATCCGCAAATCCCGCAACCTGTGCCGAATGTGTGATGACCAGTGCCTGACATTGTGCGGCAAGTCGTGCCAGTCGTTCGCCGACCGCACTGGCGGTTGCACCACTGATTCCGGTGTCAACTTCGTCAAATATGAATGTATGTGAATTTGTTGTATTTCCGCTGAATACCACGCGCAAAGCCAACATTAACCGCGCTAATTCACCACCGGACGCAACCTTGTGCAATGGCGCAAATGGTGTTCCGGGATTGGTCTTTATCATGAATATAATTTCATCAATTCCGGATGCACTTGGGGCGCAATTTGAACATTCTACTTTGAAATCCGCCTGCCCCAGTTTCAAGTCCGGCAGTTCGTTTAAAATTTGTTTTCTTAATACTTCGCTTGTGGCAATTCGCACCTGGGTTAATGCCTTTGCCAGACCATCGAATTCAGACTTTTTTTGTGCCATTTCTGTCTTGATTTTTTTCAGTTCCATATCCGAATTATCAATCGCGTTTAATTGGTCTGATAACAGCTCTAATTTATTGGGTAATTCGTCCGCACTGACGCGATGTTTTCGCGCGGTGGCACGGATTGCAAAAAGCCTTTCTTCGATGAATTCCAGATTTTCTGTATCGGTATCAATTGGTGCTAGTCGTTCTGAAATATCAGAAAGGCTGTCCGCAATTTCATACAGTTTGTCTATCTGATTTTGATATGGATTTGGGTCTGTTTTTATGCGTTCCAGAACATGTGCCACAGAAAACACAGTGGAATCCAACCCGCGTCCATTTTGACCAAGTGTGGTAACTGCTTCGGACAGTATGGCGGCATTCTTTTCTGCACTCATCAATACTGCGCGTCGTGTCGCCAAATCGTCTTCTTCGCCAATTTGTGGTGCTAACTTCTTTAGCTCTGCAACATTATGTTCCAGAAACTCTCGTTCTGTGGCGGATTTTTCTAATAAATCCTCTAATTCCCGCAGTTTCTTCTCGGCCATGTACAGTGCGGAGTATGCGGCTTTTACATCAGATAACAACCCAAAATGTTCAGGATTATTTTTAATTATAAATTCATCCAATGTCTTTTTATGTGTTGTTTGGTCCAATAAAGAATGGTTTTCAAACTGTCCATGAATTTCAACCAATAAATCGCCGATTTGTTTCAGTATTTTTATTGATACTGGAACATCATTTATCCATGCACGGCTCTTGCCGTCTGTACCGATTGTGCGGCGTAATACCAATGTGCCGTCATTATCCAATCCATTGTCGGATAATATTGTATTTAATTCATCGTTAATATCGTCGAACTCTGCGGTTACTGTGGCGTTGTCGCATCCGTGGCGTATCAGGCCAGTATCAGAACGCGCGCCCAATGCCAATGCTAATGCGTCCAATAAAATACTCTTTCCCGCACCTGTTTCACCTGTCAAAACATTCAACCCACGACCGAAGTCCAGATTCAGTTTTTCAATCAGTACAATGTTCGAAATATACAGGTGTATAAGCATGGTTGAATTATAGCCAAATTATTTGACCTTTTTCAAGTTTTTTATAAGTGTCATATTGACACCTTTTTTCAACGCCCCAAATCCATGATATATACCCCCAGAATGCAAAATTGATAAAAAAGCCGGTATTATGCCCATAAAAACCGAATTTTATCGATATTAATAAATAAAAGTGGTCAAAAATGTATATTTTTTATCTATTAAAACATATGCTTTATACATGTGTAAGTATGCTTGGTATTTTTACATACATGTTTTTTATATTTTTACCAATTTTTTCATTATAAATTTTAAATGTGTAATTAAATTATTTGTATAAATTAATAAAAACAATATTAAGAATATACTATTCACATATATTTTTATTTGAATATATAAATATTATATATTTTGTTTAATTTTTTGTTTTATTTGTATATGTGTATTTAATTCTTTTTATCTTAAATTATATGAATAAATACATTTAAATACAAAATACCTAATTAAAACATAAATTTTATAATAGCTATTATTATTTATAATAATATTTATAGATATTTAAATGGTGGTATTACATCGATTTAATCATTAATAACAGTACGACAATATAATGATATTTTTACCTTTGTGTAAATAATACACCGACACCAATAATGGTGCGTAAATATCCCAGTTATTTATGGTTGCAAAAGCAGTGTTGTATTTATGGTAAATATATGTAAAAAACACCATTTTTACCCCAATTTCCCCGGCCATTCTTTTAAACCAAGTGCGGCAATGTGTAATTGTAAAAGGCAAAAAACACCCCATATTTTATACATATATTATGATTTAATTCATTCCGGAAAACTGGGTATAAATAAGGCCAATAATGCCCGAATTTCGGCCTTTTTTGAATTAGTGACCAAAACAGTCCATATATCCAAGATACATTTTTACAGCATGAATTTTGAAAAATTATACCGCGTCAAATATTATCAATTTTATGGTAAAGTTTTTATTTGGGAATTTGTCCCGATTTATCCACCGAAACCGCATGATAAAACATCCATATATGTTGGTCGTAATATTTGTTATTTCTTATACATTTTATATAAAATAATCGTATGTAATATTGTGAAATAACGCCTATGATTTATAATCGATTAATTGTATCAGTAAAACATATGGTTACATTTGGTATAATATTTAAATTATTTATATGTAACACAGTTATTTTAATAAAAAATATCGGTAAAATTTGCAATGATTTATTTTATAAACATATACGCAGTAATAAAATATATTATTAAATTAATTTTTAATCATTATAAATATAAAAAATTAATGAATTTATTAATTTAATTAAAAATAAATGTTGTTTTTTACATGTAAAACTAGCACTTTTAAAATTTATTTAATTTATATTAAAACAATATTTTTTATACATTGTAATATTATGCAAAAAGCACAGTATTTTTCATTAAAATATGATAAAAAGTAATATACTTATCTGACAGACCCTGTTTTTGGTAATACGGACAAATACCAGCCTTTTTCAAGCAAAAACACATAATATTGGATAAAAATGATAATTTTTATTAAAAAATCTGTTCTGTTTCAAAATCATGCAACCACAAAATAAAACATTTTATTGAATAATCGGGATAGATATTTTTTAACAATTGGATATATTCGCGCATCTGAAAAATGTACTTTTCGCGAAAGGTATTTTTATTAATATCTGTCTTGTAATCCAGAAATATAATTTCTTTGGTTTGTTTTTGAATTAACATTCTATCTAATCTGCGACTGATAAACTTTCCTTTGACGATGCCCGCAATTGGAACTTCGGTTTTGGCCAGTCTGCTGAACAATGGTAACAGCGTTGGATTTGATTTTATTTTGTTTATAAGTTCTGGTGCGCCCTGTTCTGTATCATCGTCAATAACGATGCGTTGCATTTTGGAATGCGTTTGGACACCGGTTTCGATTGCGAACTTTTGTTTTTTTCGTGCCGATAAAAAATTACGCAGGTTATTTTGCATTTGTAACTTTTATATTTTTATCAATTGTGGTTGCGCCGGGCATATCCCCCAGTATGTTGACTAATTGCGTGTGCCAGGCGATATCTGGTGGATTTTTACCGTTTTTAAGAAGCCCATAGACATACAATCTGTCGCGTGCGCGTGTCATCGCAACATATAGCAATCGATAATATTCTGCGATTTTAATATCTGTTGACGCGTCTGAAACCGACATTAATTTTTCACTGTTACCGTTTGTCTTTTTGGGTGACCATAACCAAATTGGCATATCAGAATTTTTTGTTTCAATTTGAAATATTTTTTCCGGTTTATCTTTTGGTGTTCGTATTGTGTCAATCAGGAATACAATTGGCGCTTCCAGTCCCTTGCTGCCATGTACTGTGACAACGCGCACACCCGCGCTGGCGTCCATGTCACGCTTTATTTCACTGCCCCCGGTAATAAACCACTTTAAAAAGTGCTTCAATGTTCCTGGTTGTGTTCTTTCGTATGATAAACATATGGTTAAAAATTCTTCTAGTGGGTCGATTATTTGTGTCCCCAATGCAGAAATCATTTTTTCGCGTCGGTTGTTCGTATTTAAAAGGCGCGTAAAAAATGAATACGGGGCAAAGCTGTTTGACCAATTAATGATTTCAGACAGGTCAGAAAAGATTTCTGGGTGGGTATTTTGTAAAACATCAAAAATTGTGGTGGATTTTGATTTTTCGGTGTCTTTTTGAACTTGTTGACAATTTTTGCAAATATTAAAAATTTCCTGTTCTTTCAATCTGTAAAATGGGCTTTTTAAAGTACAACACAGGCAAAAGTTGTCAGAATTATCCAAACAGAATCGCAACAGATTCAACAGGTCACGAATAGCGGGAAAATCAGGTAAAATGATTCTATCACTGCCTGCGACATCGATATTTCTGGATTTCAGCTGGTTAACCAGCGGGCTGGCAAAGGGATTGCGCCGTTGCACCAATACCATGATGTCATTTGGGGAAACCTGCTCTTTTACTATTAAATCTTGGATTTTATCTGCGATTGCGCAAATGTATTCATGCTGTAATACAGCCGAAGACTTTTTTTCTGGTGAATTGTTTTTTGTTTCGTTATCCATTTATCCAACAATCTTATTTTTTACCCTTGTCAAGACAATTTTATCATACGAATTTTCATTGTAAAATGATTTGTAAGATATTTTTTATGGGTATAGAAATGGTAATTTTTCACATCGTTTTGTTGATGAATAATTTTCATGCGCCTGGCACTGGTTTCTGTCGGGATTCGTCCCAGACCAAATTGGGCAATTGGTATCAATTTTACCAAAATGCACCCCGGAAATATCCCTATATTCTGGGAAAAACCAGAATTCAGGCAAAAATATACAGGTATTCATTGCCGTGTTTGATGACCGTTATCCTATTCTTTTTTTGGTATAAAATGGGGCATTTTTGGATGAGTTTAGTATGTTATTTGGACGGAATTTTATGTACAAAAACACCTATTATTATTCGGCTTCATCGGATGGTTTTGAAAATAGTTTATATATTTCCACCGACCCGGGTGCGTCACCCCGAAAACACTTGTGCGTGTTATTAACAAAGCCAGATATGTCACAAATTCGTGGATTTCCAAAGAAAAAGTCCACAACGGCCAAAATTGGTGCTGTGGAACGAAAACTTTGTGTTAATGGGACTTCGCGAATGGTGCGAAAGTTGTTTTCTATTTGTTCTGCGATTGCTTTTCTGCTGGACGCAAAAGCGGCGGGGTCTGCACCCTGGAATCCATAAATAGATTGCTTGGAATCGCCCACCACAAACAAGGAACGCTGTGATATTGCTGTATCACCGTCTGTAAAGAAATCCCCGGAAATCATGCGTAATATGTCCCATTGCTCTGGGCTGGTATCTTGTGCTTCGTCAACCAATATATGATTCAGTGACAAGTCCAATTGTGATAAAACCCACCCCATTGTATCGGGTCGTGAAAACAATTTTTGTGTGTATAAAATCAAATCATCAAAGTCCAACAGGTTTCTTTCTGATTTTAAACTTTGATATGTTTTTGCAAATGCCGAGGATAAGTCGAACAGCGCAATCGTGTTTTTCAGAATTTCATCATTTAATTGATATTGGTTCACTTGGTATACGCGTTCTTGTTCGTCAACAAGATAGTCTTTTTTTGAAATGTTGGCGATTTTTGTACAATCTGCGGTCAAATAAGCAGTTTTGTATTTATTAAAATCTATTGTCTTATCAATATATTGTTTGGTTAAGTTAACAAGTTTAACCATGTATCCAGCCGGCTTTTTCGATGATTTTATGTCATTTTCGGCGTTTTCAACGATATTAGTCAGGATTTGTGCCGAAATGTCAGTTTTAACAGGTATATTACCAAGTAAAAAATCTGTCGTATTATCAATAAAATATTTGCGATAGTTAATAAAGTTATCAACTTTGAAGAATTGTTTATATTGGGTGGTCAGTATTTCCAAAAGTTCATCAAAAGAGTGTTCAGATATACGCCCAATAATCCGGGTAAAAGCATCTTTTACGGTCGCCTGGCCGCCTGAATTTATCAATTTATGAAATGTATCTGACAGCAATATTTCTTGGTTTGCCCCAGAAATCAAATTCCATGTGGGTGGGATACCGGCTTCGATTGGGAAACGCCGCAGGATTTCTTCGCAAAAACCATGAATAGTTTTTACTTTTAATATGTCCGGATTATCAATATATTTATAGAATATATTCCGCGCATCCTGTAAATCCATGTCTGTTACGGGTTTATTAACAGAAATACCGTCCAGCAAGCTGTGTAAATCATCATCAGATGCAATCGCCCAGCCGCGCAGCGCAGCCAAGATACGATTGCGCATTTCACTGGCCCCTGCATTTGTATATGTCAGGCACAAAATACCGGTGTTTTTGGTCAAATTTGTACGAAATAATATCCGAAGTAACCGCTGAACCAGGACACTGGTTTTACCAGTTCCGGCATTTGCCTGAACCCATACATTTTCAGTTGGGGTTGCCGCGATATCTTGTTCTGGTGAAAGTACAGTTTTTTGTGCCATTTATACTCTTGCTTTATTATTGATATTTTAGTATAAATTTTAACAAACTTCAAGAAAATGTGAGGTTTTGTAAATATTTGTTGATATTGGTATCAGATTCTTATTAGAATGTAATCAGTGATAACAGGGAGAGGACCGTGATAGAACCAGAAATGATAAAATTAATGATTGGCGGCGTGTTGGGTATTGCCTTTGTAATCGTTCTGTGCGTGTTGTTTTTTGTGTCACGGCGTTCCCAAAAAGTCATGGAATCCTTGCTGGGCTTGATGACGCGTCCAGAACGCGCAAAGATTCATGACGCGTCCCGTGTATTGCAAATCATTCTTTCTGATGAAATCAACAAGATTCATGATAACTTTAAATCAATGCAGGAAACCCTGGGGGGGCAAATATCGGCTGCGGAAATCTTGAAAAAAGACCTGACGGACCGTAACAATGACTTGGTTGGTATGGCGGACGAAGCAACCAAAAAAGTGTCGGTTATGTCCCAGCGTTTGGAAAATACAGTAATCAGTTTACAAGGTATAGTGGAATCAATCGGGTGGCGTGAAGTAGAAAATTCGACATCAAAATTCACAAGTCGTATCAATGAATTATTATCCAAAGTTGATGTTGTTGCACAAGAAACTATGGATAAAACATCCATGGTACAAAACCAGATTGACAACTGGATTGAATCTGGAAAAGAATTGGCACAGCAACTGCAATCTGATGTTGCAAGTAATGTTACAATGATGGAATCTATGGTTGCGGAATCTGATACAGTCCAAGGTAAATTGACCACCCTGGCACAATCCACCGTGGACGGATTTAATAATATCAAAACAGCGGCAAAAGATTACGAAGTATTAATGACCAATAATGACAAGTTGCTGGAAGGTCATTTGGATAAAATGGATTCTTATGCCAAAAGGTCCAAGACTCTGTTGACAACCCAGGTAAACAACCTGACACATGCCGCCAATATAATTGGTGGTCAGGTTCGCTTGACAGAATCATCAATTGAAAAGCAAGTTCGCAAGTTAACCGATGCGATTGAAAGCTTGATGTCATCAGCGGTAACGACCGAGGCATCAGTTCGTAATGTTTCGACAGAATTGACAACATTGACCAATCGCTTTAATACAGATATCAAAGAATTTGCATCCAGTGTTGTAACTGAATTAAAAACGGTGTCGGGTGTTGCGGACACAACACTAGAAAATACCAAGGGCGCAGCGAACGCATTTTCGGATTCGGTTCGTGCCATGGCGACGGGTGTGCGTGAAACTTTGATTGAAATGAATACGGCGCATACGCAATTGTCAGGTCAATCTGAAAACTTAATCAGAATGTCAGCCGAAACAACATCGCAATTGCAACCATTGTCTGAATTGATTGAACGGTACTATATCGCCCTGCCGGATTTATCCCAAGGGTCTGTTGAAATGGGTGAAAATCTGGAAAAGATAGTTGCTGCACTGAATGAAAAAATTGCATTAATAAAAGAAACGGTTTCGGAATCTATGGCCAGTATATCGGATTCTTCGCAGAAATTGGAAAATCTGTCGGGGCAATCGCGTCAGCAAATGATAGATTTAATGTCTGATTATGCCAAGGCCGTAAACACAATGCAGACATTGAACAAGCAAATGGTTGTGGCGCGGGCGACCGCCCCAATGGAAGCAATCAAAGCACCGCCGGCCACCACATTTGGTCGTATCAGCAGCCAAGATTTTATTAAACAAAGTGAACGCATAATTGAAAACATGCATGAACAATCGTTGGATTTGACGCGTGCGATTGGTGCGGATATTCCGGATTCTGTTTTAAAGAAATATCATGCGGGCGACAAAGTCATATTTTCAAAATGGTTGGCAAAAATGCTGGGGGCAGCCGACAAAAAACAAATTCGCGATTTGTTGAAATCAGATAATGTGTTCCGGTCCCAGGCGATACAATTTGTTCGCAGCTTTGCCAAGATGATGACCGCCGCGGAACAAGCAGATAACAAAGAAATGTTGAAATCAACATTGTTAAAGACGGATTTGGGTCAGATTTATACATCTTTGAAGGCGCATACATAAAGTATAAGTGGAAAGAAAATGTTTGCGGAAATACAAGAAAAGTTAATTGAACTGTCGGATGAAAATGTTGCCATATCTGGTTATCGATTTTTCAAAGAGCCTGTTGAAATTCGTGGGGTCAGTGCGCACACCGTTCAAAAATTAACACGAACATATTTCAAGAAATTGGATCAAATGACAAAAGCCCAAGTTTTTGAATTGTGCGAAGAATTGATGAAGACAAATTACCAGGAAGAGTTTTTGGTCGCATGTGAATTTTCATGTCGGGTACATAAAAAGTTCGTACAATCTGATTTTGATATTTTCGAAAAATGGGTAAAGAAGTATATAAACAATTGGGCAAAATGTGATACTTTTTGCAATCATACTATTGGTATAATCATAGAAAAATTTCCAGATTTAATACCGCGTGTAAAACAATGGGTCAAATCAGAAAATCGTTGGGTTCGTCGTGCGGCGGCGGTGTCTTTTATTATACCGGCGCGATGCGGATTATTTATTGATGATGTTTTTGAAATTGCAGATTTTATGTTATTGGATACCGATGATATGGTTCGCAAAGGTTATGGTTGGGCATTAAAATCCGCCGGGGTTGCAGATGCAAAACGCGTATATGATTTTGTTACCGCGCGTGTTGCAAAAATGCCACGCATCGCATATCGATATGCAATTGAAAAACTACCACCTGAAATGCGTGCCGCCGCGATGAAGTTATAAAATAAGACGATTTTCCACAAATTAGTTGATTTTTAAACACTTTGATAACTATTTATAATTATTGGATTTTCATCTATTTCCGGTTCTTGAAATAATTTTTTTATTTCTTCAAAATTTTTCACATTATTTTCTGCAATTTTACCTGGTCTGGTGGATATTCTTCGTTTCAAAACATCATCTGGGGCATATATATAATAATGTTTAAAGTCTGAGCCGCATTGTCCCGCTATTGATTTCGCATGATTCCTTGAATCCCTGCTCCAGAAACCCATATCAAAAATAACATCAGTTCCATTATTCAAATATTCAACCGTTTTTTGCCAAAGAATATCTAATGTTTCGCTAAAACAATTTTCCCAGTCTTGTTCATAGTGTTTTTTATCAAACAGTTTCATACACCATTCATCAGGATTTAAGTGCACTGCATCCAGTTCCAGCGACAATTGTTTAGAAAATGTGGTTTTCCCAGCACCAAGAAATCCTTGCATGATATACAATGTTGCTTTGCCCATAGTTTGTTGTCCTCTATGTATTATTATATCATAATTATCAACTAACTTGTGGAAAATTGCCTGAAATAATTATCGTTGGTGGTATATGTTTTGTGGTGATTGAAACGATATTATTTTATTGTTTTGGATTTCCAAAAAATTATTCATTTCCCTGTTTAATTCAGTAGATATTTTATTGTTTTCGCGCCCAAAAATCAGCGGTGTATTTGGTTGATATATTTCACCGGCAATTGTTGCCGTATCATCGACATAAACAAAATGCGGTCTGGCAAAAGATTTTTTTGGTTTATTATCTTTACCATAAAACATTGGGATAACTTTGTTTATCGGTGGTTGGGTGTCTTTGCGAAAAAGCAGTCGTGCGTAATATGATGAAACATCTGTAAATCCATTATGAGTATAAAATGCAGCCGACCCGTCTGTCGCGCCAAGATTTATATAGCTTTGCGAGAAAGATAAAATATCCACCATGCGATTTAATAAATCAGTGCCAATATGTAATCCTTGGTATTTGGGCAGCACAACAATATCGCTGATGTGTTCGTCGAGATTAAAATGAAATGAACCGGGCCCATCCAAAAAAGCACCATTGGCAAAACCAATCATTTTCATATTATCAAATGCACCCAATGCAAAACAGTAATCTTGGTTCCAATTGCGTTCAAATCCATTGACCCTGCCCTGAACATTTGATGGAACATCACCATATTTTATATAATAAGTATAATTTTTGATATGTGTCCAATTGCGCCACAGTTGGCGTCCTTGGTCAAAAAATGGAACAATACGAATATTATGATTCATGTCATTTTGCCTGGGCCAAAGATTTATTCTTCCAGGAAGCTGCGCAACTTACGGGCACGCGTTGGATGTTTTAATTTCATCAACGCTTTTTGTTCAATTTGGCGGATGCGTTCACGGGTAACGCCGATGTATTCACCAACTTCTTCTAATGTGCTGGTTTTATTCGTGCTCATCCCGAAACGCTGGCGCAGAACAGTTTCTTCTTTTGGGTCTAATTCGGACAATATTTGTGTCACGATTTTACGCAAGTTTTTCTGGGCCGCGGAAACAAATGGATTTTTCGCAGTTTCGTCCGCGATGATTTCGATACGACTGCTGTCGTCGTCTGTTCCGACGGATGCTTCCAGTGACATTGGTTTTAAATTTACTTTCATTGCTTTGTGAATTTTATCCACAGGCAAGTAAATCATTTTTGATAATTCTTCGGCGGTTGGTGTGCGTCCGTGTTTATGCATAAACTGACGCGATGCGCGTTGGATTTTGTGAATATTATCAATCATATGTACCGGGATTCGAATTGTGCGGGCTTGGTCGGCGATGCTGCGCGATATACCCTGTTGAATCCAGTTGGTTGCATAAGTTGAAAATTTATTTCCCAAACGATAATCGAATTTATCAACGGCCTTCATCAAACCAATATTTCCGTCTTGGACCAAGTCAGAAAAATCCAGTCCCAAACCGCGATTACTGCTTTTCTTTGCAAATTTTATAACCAGTCGTAAATTTGCTTCTATCATTTCGCGCTTTGCACGGGCGGCTTCGGTTTGACCACGACGCACCAATTCAACAACTTTTTTATATTCAGCGGTTGGTTGACCGGTTTCGGCAGCAATGTCAGTTATATCAGTTTGGATTTTGGCGATATCATTTTCATGTTTGGTTACGAATTTTACCCAAGCCGGATTTTTATGTTTCGCCAATTTCTTTGCCCAATTGCGATTTAATTCGTTGCCCGCATATTCGTCCAAGAAATCTTCGCGTTTGATTTTAAACGCCAATGCCAGTCTGAGAAGTTTCCCTTCTAACCCCATTAACAATTTATCGCGCTTGGTCAAATGTTCCAATATGTCGGCAACACGGTCATCGTTCAATCTGATTTTGCTGACATGTTCAAATAATTCCAACCGCATTTTTGAATATTTCTTTTCCAATGCTTCGTCCGGTTTTGCAGATGTCAGTAAGTTTTCCAGACGCTGGGCTTGTAATTTTTGCATTGCATTAAATATGCGTTTTATCTTTGTGAACAAATCCATCATCATTGGTAACAAAGATTCTTCCATTACGGGAATTGGTACACCCGATGCACCGCGTGGTGTATCTTCTTTTTTTACACCTTCTTCGTCATCTGGGTTTTCGTCTTCTTCATCTTCTTCGACGGATGTTTCTTCTAGGTCGTCTAGATCATCATCATCCAAATCGTCGACATGTTCAACACCTTTGGACTTTAAGGCTTCGGATAATGCGGCCAATGATTTTTGTTCTGAATCACTGGAATACATTACTTCCAGATTTACAATGTAACGCAGACGAATGTCGTCATTTAATAATTGTTGATACCAATCCAGCATGGCTTGGATTGTCATTGGACTTTCGCACAAACCATAAACCATCAGACGCGATGCGGCTTCGATACGCTGGGCAATTGCGACTTCGCCGGCGGCGGTCAGCAATTGTACAGTACCAATTTGTTTTAAATAAGATTGTACAGAATCTTGGATTCCCAGAACCAACCCACCGGTTGAACTGCGTTCCAATTGTTTTGCGAAATGTTCATAATCATCGTCGTTGTTAACATCAACCTGTTCGGCATCAATATTTAACAAATTACGCGTTTTATCCAACGATGCACCGTCGTCTTCATAGTAACTGTCGACATCACGGGAAAAAGAATTTATTTCAATAAATTCCAATCCCAAATCTTGTTGAAAGAAATCGGAAACTTCGCTGCGTTCTTCGCCGGGGACTTCGTCTGCTTCGATTGCATTGGTGAAATCCATCTGTGAAAGATAGCCAACTTCTATTGCAGAAGTCGCCAATTTTTGTAAGTTCTCGGGTAAGGAATCAATTAGAAGCCGGGTTGCTTCATCTATCTGCTTTGCCATCAACGAACCTTTGGATTTGAATTATTTCTTTGATTTCGCAACTGCTTCGTGCAATGCGGATTCAGATACCAGCCCCAAAACAATCGGGCTTTGTATTTGAATTGTCGAATAAGACTTGTGCGTTTTATTGCGAACAGATGCCACAGTTGGATTTGTGCTGCGCATCAAACGCGCGATTTGACCGTCTGACAATTCAGGATAGTTTTTGATAATCCACAAAACACCACCCAAACGATTTTGGCGATGTAATTTTGGGGTATATCCGACACCTTTTTTATTCTGTGCTTTTTGCGCATTTACGATTGTTTCGCGCAAAGACAAGCGTGCAGATTGGTCGTTTTCGCATTTTTCAATGTCTTCGCGGGTCAATTGACCGTTTAAAACCGGATTTAACCCTTGGATTTTATAGGTTTCCGCGTCGGCGATATTTTTGACCTCTAATTCATGTAAACCGCAGAATTCAGCGATTTGTTCGAATGTTAATGCGGTATTTTCAATCAACCACAGGGCCGTAGATTTGGGCATATATGGATAGTTCATAAAATTTCCTCTTCGTGCGGGACGCAATATACCGCAAAACTTCGCGATATTCAAGCTATTTTTTTAACTATTTTTGCACCGTCTTTGGTGTCCAGCACATTCCAACCCGCAGCATCGATTTTTGCGCGTAATTCATCAGCCCTGCCCCAATCTTTTGCATTCTTGGCCGCAATGCGTTCGTCGGCCAATTTTTGGATATCATGGGGGACTGGTTCGGATTCAATATCAGCCAATTTCTGGGCACGATTGATAAATTGTAATCCCAACAGGCGGTCGATAAATTCAAATATTGCGATTTTTGTAGCGGCATTTACCGATTGGTCTTTGACCAGTTCTGATATTTGTGCCAATGCTTCGGCGGTTTTCAAGTTGTCTGATACCGTGCCCAAGATTTTATCGTGCCATTGGGTATAATGTTGTGTATCAGTGGATTCTGGGGATTGTTTTTGTAAAATTATCCAATCGGCCAGTTTACGAACAATATTTTGATACCCGCGCGCCGCCGCATCCAAACCGTCAAAAGAAAAATCCAAAGGCTGTTTATAATGCCCAGTTAACAACAAATACCGAAATGACATTGGGTCGTATCCCCGTTCCAGCAAATCAGGCACGGTCAGAAAATCGCCGTCAGATTTTGCCATTTTACCGTCTTTGGACATCAACCATTCATGATGAACCCAGTAATTAACCCATGGTGCGCCAACAATAGGTTCAATTTGTGCGATTTCGTTTGTATGGTGGATTTTGGCATGTTCTTGGCCACCGGCATGCACATCAAAGTGTGCACCCAGTTTATCCATACTCATCGCGCTGCATTCAATATGCCAACCAGGGAATCCGATACCCCATGGGCTGTCCCATTCCATTGAACGCTTTTCATTTGTGGGTGAAAATTTCCAAAGCGCAAAGTCGGTTGGATTGCGTTTACCGGTATCTTCGATACGAGCGCCCGCCCGCAATTGTGACAGGTCTTGTCCACCCAGTGCGCCATATGCGGCAAACCGGCTGGTATCATAGTATATGCCGTCCCCAGGGATTTCATAAGTATATCCCAAATCTTGCAATTGTTTGACCAAGTTGATTTGTTGTGGAATATAATCCGTTGCACGGGTTAAATTGGTTGGTGGAATATTGTTCAGTGTGGCGGTATCGCGCAAGAAAGAATCCAAATATCTTTTCGCAACATCCCACGCAGTTATGCTTTCGCGACGAGCGCCCTTTTCCATTTTGTCTTCGCCAGTATCACCGTCACTGGTTAAATGTCCGACATCGGTAATATTCATTGTATGATTTACATCATAACCGTTTTCGGTAAACATGCGCCGGATCATATCAAATTGTACAAATGCACGCATATTGCCCAAATGTTGGTCCCAATATACGGTTGGACCACAAGAATAAAATCCGACTTTTCCGGGAATCAGGGGTTTAAATTCTTCCAGCTTTCTGGACATGGTGTTAAATAATCTAATTGTTGTTGTCATAACGACCCTCTTTTTCATTAATAAAAGTTATAAAATTCAGAAGTTTTACGCAAGCGGAATTTGAACCGCGAAAATTAACAACAACAGTAAATATCAAAGTTATATAAAATCATGTGTATAAAGTACCAAAATATCCCGAAAAAGTCAATATTATTATTTATGATATGGCGGTTTGCCCCTTGGCTTCCCAGTAAAATCCATATGATGTAAAGCCAGATGTTGTGCCGTCAGTGTAATTGGTCAAAACTTTGAATAATGTGTTTGTAACACTGCCGTCGATAACTTTTGCCGCCGCCGTCAGGGTATTGCCCGGGTGTGTCGAAGTTAATTGGATAGTATAATCACTGTTTATCATCGGTATTGGCAGATTTATGGTTGTACCGGACACAGTTGAGTTACCGGGTGACTTGCCGCCTTGTTCGACACGCCCGCTGCGATATTTTCTGTACCATGTATTTGATGTTGCCCCACTTTCGATTACATAGTCAATATTCCCCAGCAAGCTGTTAATCCCCGAAATCAAATTGGTATTTGAATTAATATTTGTCGCCATAGCTTCCATAGTCTGTAATTGTGCCAGTATATCTGTAATTTGGCCTTGGATTATTTGGGTATCAATAATATCGCCAAAATCGCTGGCCAAGATTTCTTCTTTTAAATCAGTAATTTTACATATCATTCCGCGGATTTCGTCTATATCAATCCCCAAGTCACTTAAATCTTTCAGATATTCCAAAATAAAATCAAAATCTGTATTTAAATCTGTTGGGTTAATTTTGGCTGTGGGTTGATAATCTATGACGCGTTCTAATGCTATTTTGCGAATAATGTTGATTTTTGTGTCCAATTCGGGGGCAATTGCAAAGACAACCGTTCCGCCAATTATTCCGGGATTCGTCACTGAATCAGGATAGTCCGGCATAGACAGCGTGGGTAATACCGCATAGTTCGCGGTCGCCACCAGGTTACCGTCAATATACACCCGAACATCTGTTGGTTGAAAATACCGAAAGTTAAAATGGAATTCGTTCTGTTGCCCGTCCCCGGTAAAAGTTATTTTGTTCTGCATAATTTTTCCTTTTGTTTGTTGATAAAAAAATACCCCAACAAAATCATGTTGGGGTAATAAAAAAACGAACACGCAAATTGTGTCCGCTGGGTTTGATGTATTGTATTATATCAAAAAAACACATATATGTCAAATGGTGTCAAAATAAATATTTAATTAATACAATCGCCCAAATTATACCCGCATTTGCAAAGCTGATTAAAACAATCAAGCTGCCGATATCTTTGGCTTTTTTGGACAACGGATGACGGTCGGCGGAAATTCTATCTATGGTTGCCTCTATCGCGGTATTTACCAATTCCATTAATAATATTAACAGCAATGATGATATTAATAAAAATCGTGTAACCCAATCCAGTGGCAAATATATTGCAATAACAGTACCGATTACGCATACTAAGACTTCCCAACGAAATGCGGCTTCGTCACGAAACGCGGATATAAACCCGTTAAATGAATTATTAAATGCGTGCAAGATTCTTTTGAATTCGTTCATGTGTAAATCATATGCGAAATTTCAACAAAGTCAAATTATTTAGAAAGCATCATTTTGTAATACACCGATTGTAATGAACCATTACGCAAAGAATCAATCATACACAGTGTTTCGTACAGTTCGGATCCAAAGCCTTTGACACTGGATTTACACACCAATTGCGCCAGTTTGTCTTCGGTTTTATATACTTGTTCAACATCATAATTTTTGCTGGTCATATTGTGCATTTTATCAACGCTGGATTGGTACAGTGACACGGTATCTGCCCATTCGGTATCAAATTCGGATTCTGGTGCGGTG
>JGI994J12354_10002396_pt1 | contig 18372 bp, 16 predicted proteins | sample IntmicLarv3ML3BL_FD_12354 | JGI IMG/M metagenome (IMG submission 12354)
GTGTTTTTATGGCATGGATGTATATTCTGATAGGGGAAATCAGTCCGGAAAAGCGGCTAAGCGCGTTGTTTATTGCTCAGTTTATAACTATCGCGATTGCAGCCCCATTCTTCATATATGCACCGCCTGTGATGGCAGTGAAGCCTGTTGTGTGTATTTTGCTGCTTGGTGTGGTGCAGCAGGCAATTCCATATGTACTTTACGCAAAGGCATCGGAGTATTGTCCGCCGCTGGCGTGCTCACTGCTTGGAGCTTTGGAACCTCTGCTGAATCCGGTATGGGTATTTCTATTTGACGGAGAGACTCCTGGGATTTTTGCTCTGATTGGAGGAGCAATAGTTATTCTGACAGTTACATTTTGGTGTTTAAAAGGAAATAAGACGGAACAGGTGAATTCTGCTGTATAAGAAGACGAACATGAAAATTGATGAGCTGATAGAAAAAGCGAATAGGCTGCCGCTTCTACCCGGAGTATACATTATGTTGGATGAAACGGGTGAGGTNATCTATGTCGGTAAAGCAAAAGCGCTTAAAAACCGCGTAACCAGNTATTTNCGCGGGGAGCATGAGCCTAAAACAGCGGCAATGGTTTCTAAGGTAAATGATTTTAATGTTATTGTAGCAGCTTCTGAATTTGAGGCGTTAGTGCTGGAAAATTCGCTTATAAAACGCCATCAGCCTCATTACAATATTCTATTGAGAGATGACAAGGCTTACCCCTTCATACGTCTTGATCAGAAAAACGACTACCCAAGATTTTCTATATTGAACAGAATGGCTAAGGATGGAGCAAAATACTTCGGACCATACGGCGGAAGAGTTTTAACAAGAGACATTGTTGATACTGTGAGTAAAACACTGAAGCTGCCGACATGCAGCCGGAAATTTCCGAGGGATATTGGTAAGGAACGCCCGTGCCTTAACCACCACATGGGTACATGTGAGGGCTGGTGCATCAGCGGCAGAGACAAAGAAAAGTATAGGCAAAGCATTCATCAAGCGGAAATGATATTGGAAGGACGTACTGAAGCTCTTGCAATGGAGCTTGGTGAAAAAATGGAGCAGGCAGCGGAAAGGCTCCGGTTTGAAGAGGCCGCTGAGTATAGAGACAGGCTGAAATCTATTGAAAACCTGAAAAACAGGCAAAAAGCCATTGCTGTTACGTTGGCTGATGTTGATGCTGTGGGGTTTAACCGCGGAGCAAAATGCTGCTTTACTGTGCTTCACTATACCGACGGGAGCTTATCTGGAAAAGACTATGAGCTAATGGAAGAGCCACTGGAAAATGACGCTGATACTATTTCAGCTTTAATTCGTCAATACTATTCGATAAAGGGAACATGGCCAAAAGTGATACTCATCCCGTGCGAAATTGAGGACGCTGAGGCGCTGGAACAGCTTTTGAGTGAGGCAGCCGGAAGGCGCGTTAGAATTGAAAGTCCTAAAAGGGGAGACAGACGAGCTCTTGTGGATGCCGCGCTTTTAAATGCAAAAGAGGAAAGCGCCCGTGCCACAACATTTGCCGAGCGCAGAACAAAGACGCTGGAGTGGATTCAGACAACTCTGGAACTCCCTGATTATCCATCCAGAATCGAGTCATTTGATGTTTCAAATACAGGTAATTTTGGTATAGTTGCGGCTATGGTTGTATACAAGAACGGTAAACCGCTAAAGCGTGATTATAGAAAATTCCGCATAAAAGATCTAAAGGGCAGTCCGGATGATTATGCCAGCATGTACGAGGTTCTCACTAGGCGCTTCAAGAGATATCTTGATGGAGATGAAAAATTCAGTGAGCTGCCTGATTTGCTTCTAATTGATGGAGGGGCAACCCATGCTTCGGTCGCGGTGCGCGTATTGTATGAACTTGGAATATTGCTGCCAACATACGGAATGGTGAAAGATGACCGCCATAGGACAAGAGCGTTAATCACATCCGACGGCAGAGAAATCGGAATATCCGGAAATCCTGCTGTGTTTGCGTTTATTGGTAATATTCAGGAAGAGACTCACCGCTTTGCCATTGAATATCATAGAAGCCTGCGGTCCGAGGGCATTGGGTCCACGCTGGATGGAATAAAAGGTGTCGGTGAGAAGAGACGCAACGAGCTTTTGAAGTATTTTAAAACAATCAAAGCCATTCGCGAGGCAGAGATTGATGAGCTGTGCAAAGCTGTGCCTAAAAGCACAGCGCAGGCAGTATATAACCATTTCCACAAGGAGGACAGCAGGTGAGAGTTATAACAGGAACAGCCAGAGGCAGAAAACTTAAAGAGCCTCAGGGATATAGCATAAGACCAACAACGGACATGGTGAAGGAGTCTATTTTCAGTATTGTACAGTTCGATATTGAAGGAAGGCGTGTTTTGGATCTTTTTGCCGGTACAGGACAGCTGGGAATAGAGGCGCTTAGCAGAGGTGCTGCATCGTGCGTGTTCACGGATTACAGCAGGGATTCTGTAAAACTTGTCCGTGAAAATATAGACCACTGCAAGCTTGATGGGGGAGAGGTGAGGCAAACCGACTCCATCACATATCTGGAAAACTGCGGAAGCTTCGACCTGATTTTTATTGACCCTCCATATGATACACCGTTGTGTGACAAAGCTCTACAGAAAATATTCGAGTTTGACATATTGACAGAAGGTGGTATAATAATCTGTGAAACACAACGGGAAACAGTACTTTCCGGTGCTGTTGAGCCGTATTTCATGCACAAAGAATACCGGTATGGCAAAGTGAAACTCACAGTATATAAAAAAGAGAGGCAGGCTGCGGATTAGGTATGAAGACAGCGATATATCCGGGCAGCTTTGATCCGATTACTTTGGGCCATCTTAATATTATTCGCCGGGCAGCCCATGTGTTCGATCAGGTTGTTGTCTGTGTAATGGTCAACACGGAAAAAAACCCAATGTTCACACTCGAAGAGAGAATGGATTTAATCAGACGCGTAGTCGGCAGGTTGGGAAATGTCAGCGTGGATACCCACTCCGGACTTTTAGCAGAATATGCACGGCAGTACGACGGCGCGGTAATCGTTAAGGGCTTGCGTGCGGTGTCTGACTTTGAATCTGAATTTCAGATGGCACTTATTAATAAGAAAATTAATCCGGATTTAGATACATTATTTTTAACAGCCAGTGAAAAGTATACCTTTCTCAGTTCATCGGTTGTCAAAGAAATGGCACGATACGGCGTCGGTTTGAAAGAGTTTGTGCCGGTTGAGATTATTGATGACGTAGTTGATAAGTCAAAAAAATGGAGGTAACACTCATGGAAAACGAAGTACTTGAACTCGTTGAAATGCTATATAACATGATTGAAGAGGCCTGGGGCGTTCCCCTCGGCAACGATAAATGTATTGTTGAGAGGGAAAAGGTTCTGAACCTTTTAGATGAAATAAAAGTGCAGCTGCCGGTTGAGCTTGCGGAGGCAAAGAGACTTGTAGCGGCGCGGGACGGTTTTATTTCTAACGCCAAGCGTGAAGCAGATGCCATTAGAAAAGCTGCTGAAGAGCATTCCAGACAGATGGTAGAGGAGCAGGAAATAGTCCGCACCGCAAGAACACGGGCTGCTGATCTGACAACTATGGCTGAAGATAAGAGCCGCGAGCTTCGCCGTGTTGCAAATGAGTATGTTGATGACGCTCTGCGCCGTACTGAAGAAGCGGTGGCTGCAGCGCTTGATGAGGTGCAAGGGTATCGTAACCGTTTCCGCAGTGCAGCGGGTAGTAAAGGTGAAGTTACGGCTCAGAGACTCACTCCTGATGAGATATAAAACGAAATTACCAAATTTTGTATAATTTGCCAGTGATGATTATTTGCCACAGTATGTGGTGGTATATATAATGAATAATGCTAAGGAAACACAATTTATTGTGTTTCCTTATTTTTTGTCGAAAAAACCGGGTAAATATTTCTATAAAACAAGAGTGAAAAAAGCATTTTGCCTCTTGCGCTTTTATGTAAACTACTTTATAATGTGAACACTGAAGTGGTGAAAAGTGGCATAAAGAGACACCAATATCCCACAGTGAAGGATGGTGAAAGGAATGACCGGCGGACATCAACATACACTAGACGCAAAAGGCAGACTGTTCATTCCTGCCAAACTCCGTGAGGAATTAGGTAATGTTTTTTTTGTTACAATTTCGCCGGAAAAATGCCTGAGTGTATACTCTTCTGAGAGTTGGGAGAGCCTTTCTAGCAAAGTGAACGCAATGCCTTACAGTGATCAGAGAAAAATGCGCCCTCTCTTTGCATATGCAACAAAATGTGAGCTGGACAGCCAAGGCCGAATTCTCCTGCCGCAGATGCTGAGAGAATTTGCCGGTCTTACAAAGAACGTCACTGTTGTCGGCAACAACAATCATGCTGAGATTTGGGATACAGATAGTTGGAATGATGTCTTCGCTAATGAAGGCACACCAGAAAACCTTATGGCCGTAATGGAGGAACTGCTTTTCTAATGGAATATGCTCACTTGCCGGTTTTGCTGGATGAATGTATTGATGCTCTTAATATAAAAACTGACGGGATATATGTTGACGGAACAATGGGCGGTGGCGGTCATTCCTTTGAAATAGCAAAGAGGCTCACCGATGGCGGAAGACTTATCTGCATCGACAGAGACAAACGTGCTATTGCACGTGCTGGGAAAAGGCTTGAGCCATACATCGACCGTATAGAGATCGTTCATGGAAACTTCCGCGAGTTGGGAGCGATACTGTCCCACCTCAAAGTTGATTTTGTCGATGGTATGCTGTTTGATTTAGGCGTGTCTTCTCCCCAGTTGGATGAAGCGGAGCGCGGGTTTTCCTATATGTCTGATGCGCCGCTTGATATGAGAATGGATGAGAGCGAAGCAATAACTGCCAGAACCATTGTCAATGACTGGCCGGAAGAAAGACTGAAAAGAATTTTTTATGATTTCGGTGAAGAGCGTTATGCTCCACGAATTGCATCCGCGATAGTGAAACAAAGAAAAGAAAACAGCATTGAAACAACCGCGCAGTTGGTTGAGATAATAAAGAGCGCAATGCCAGCCGCTGCTCTGCGCGAGAAACAGCATCCGGCAAAACGCAGTTTCCAGGCAATCAGAATCGCTGTGAATGACGAGCTTGAGTCAATTTCAGACATGCTTGCTGTTGCGGCAGACAGGCTGAACACCGGCGGAAGACTGGCTGTAATAAGCTTTCATTCATTGGAAGACAGAATAATAAAGAATGCCGTGTTGTCACGGGAAAAGGGCTGTATATGCCCGGGGATTTTCCGATTTGCACATGCGGATTTAAGCAGACGCTAAAGAACCTGACAAAAAAACCAATAATTTCTAAAAATAAAGAGCTTGAGGAAAATCCGAGAGCCAGAAGTGCAAAACTCCGCGTTGCGGAAAGGGTGTAGGCTGCAAAGCAGGCATCCAGATTGAAAGGAATGGGTATTACCATGGCAGAAGCAGTAACAGATAGATTTGGGAATACAACAATATACGGAAGCCTTGCCTATGATTTTACTACGACGGAAACTTTTTATCCCGATGATACATACGCAGAGCCGGAAGTAGTAGATACACCCGAGGTAAAAGAAGAAGCACAAGCGCTGCCCGAAGTGCGCCAGTCCTTTGCGCCGACTGCTCTTGTTGGATTCGCCTGTGCGGCTGTGATGGTAGTTTTTCTTCTAATGGCACAGATACAGCTTGTTGAAGTATCTGATCAGACGGCTCAATTAAAGTCAGAGCTTTCTATGCTCCAGCTTGAGCAGGCCCGGCTGCTCATCGGATACGAGAGTGCTTTTAACCTTACTGAGATTGAGGAATATGCCATTGATGTAATGGGGATGCAAAAACCTCGCAGAGATCAAGTGTTCTTCATCGACGGTGCTGCACCGGACAGAGCGAATATTATACAAAATGAAAAAGTTGAAAAAGGACTACTTGACAGATTTTCCGATATGATTGCATCACTTGGAGATATCCTAAAATAAAGGCATAGTGTAATATTTCAGGATGAATATGCAGTATAATGTCATATGTGTAAACAAGCACAATTGACAGGGAATTCAAGGAGTGTTTATGGCAAAGAAAATTGACGATACACAAGTATCTCGCGGACCGGATAAAATGATAATGCGCCGCACACTAATACTTATGGCAGTGTGCGGCATAGTTGCATTTATAGTGTTGGCTGGGAAGTTGTATCAATTGCAAATTGTAAAGCATAGTGATTATGAAAGTATGGCAATTAGTCAGCAGCTTCGTGACACCTCGATAAATGCAGACCGCGGCACGATTTACGACAGAAATATGAAAATACTGGCAATGAGCGCCAGCGTTGACACAATCTTTATCAGTCCTGCGGAAATAAACAAATATGACGAGGATGTTTCACTGATTGCACAAGGTCTTTCAGAGATTCTGGATGTGGATTATTCTTCCATAATTGAAATGTCATCCGACACAAAATCCTACTACAAGATAGTGGCACGCAAGGTTGAGCAGGACCTTTCCGACAAGGTGCGGGAGTTTAAAAATGAACACAACCTAAAGGGAATAAAGTTAGAGCCGGATTCTAAACGGTATTATCCGTACTCAAACCTTGCTTCCCATGTCATTGGATTTGTCGGACAGGACAATATTGGCTTAGGCGGGTTAGAGTCGTATTACAACGATGTTTTAATGGGAACTTCCGGACGTGTTGTCAGTGCCAAGACCAGCGGCGGCTCCGATATGCTGTTCACGAAGTTTGAGGATTATTATGATGCCGAAGACGGCAATGATATAGTACTCACTATTGATTCGACAATTCAGTACTATATGGAAAAAAGCCTGACTCAGGCTGTGAAGGATTATGACATCCAAAATGGTGCAGCAGCCATTACTATGGACATAAGTACCGGCGGAATACTGGGGCTGGTAAATACTGAAAACTTTGATCTGAACAACTATCAAATGCTCAGTGAGGAAGCTCAGAACTTTGTAAATGCGATAGAAGATGAAGAAGAGCGTCAAAAAGCGATAAGCGATGCCCAGCAGCTCCAGTGGAGAAATAAAGCGCTGTCCGACACATATGAGCCGGGATCAACGTTTAAAATCATAACACTTGCAATGGCCCTGGAAGAAGGACTTGCAAACGAGTCTGATCCATTTTATTGCGGAGGGAATATAAGCGTTAAAGGACGTACTACTCCTGCTAACTGCTGGAAAAGAACCGGACATGGTGCCCAAACGCTTGTCAATGCCGTGCAGCACTCCTGTAACGTGGCTTTTGTTAACCTTGGTCTGGCTGTGGGCGCACCAAAATTTTACGAGTATGTAGAAGCCTTTGGCTTTTTTGAATACAGCGGGGACCCGGATGAAAGACTCACCGGAACAACCGGTCTTGACCTTGCCGGTGAAAGCGGAAGCCTGTGGTGGTCACGCAATACGTTTTGCAATACAGATAATTTGTCACAGCTGGCCGCAGCATCTTTCGGACAGACGTTTAACATCACTCCTATTCAGTTGCTGACAGCGGTTTCAGCCTGCACGAACGGCGGATATCTTATGAAGCCATATCTCGTTGATTCAGTAATAGACAACGAAGGAAATTTGATTTCAAAAACCGAACCGACTGTTGTGCGTCAGGTGCTCAGCGAGGAAACCAGCAGAAGAGTAACAGATATTTTGGAGGAGGTTGTATCTGATCCGGTGCACGGAACAGGTAAAAATGCATATGTTGCCGGATTCAGAATCGGCGGCAAAACGGGAACATCCACCGATACGGTAAAAGAAGCACAGACAGGTGTGCCTGAGTATATAGTATCATTCATCGGTGTAGCTCCGATTGAAGACCCTCAGATTGCTATTCTCGTAATATTGGATAACCCCGGCCCTGACGGCGGTTATGCAAGCGGAGGCAATATGGGTGCTCCTACAGTGGGAAAAATGATGGCTGATATTCTGCCGTATATCGGAGTCGAAGCTAAATACAGCAGCGAAGAGATGGAAACGATGGACAAAACCGTTCCCAAGGTTACNGGTATGAGCATAGAAGAGGCAAAGGGACTGCTCGGTGGTGAAGGATTTGACTTTAGGGTGATTGGNGCAGGAACCACTATCACTAATCAGCTGCCGNCAGCTAACGCAGTTGTAGCAGCCGGATCACAGATTATTGTATATGCGGATGCCGAACCTTCAGAAGGAACTGAAGTTATGGAAGATTTAACGGGACTTAGCTATTCGATTGCGCGGCAGAGACTGGCATATTCTGGGTTATTTATAAAAACATCAGGGACACCGGTGACAAATCCTGATGAAATGATAGTTGCAAGTCAGAGCATTGAAGTTGGCGCTGAGGTTGGGTACGGAACAATCATAACAGTTGAACTTCAAGCACACGACCTAAGCATGCAGGGGAGATATTAGACAAGATTAGTCTAGGAGGGGAAAACATGAAGCTTGCAGATTTACTGGAAGGTATCGAGGTAGTTGAAGTTGCAGCGGACATGAATATGGAGATTGGTGACATTTCTTATGACTCAAGAAATGCCAAACCAGGGGATTTATTCGTGGCAATAGCAGGCTTCGAAAGTGACGGTCATGCATATATCGGCTCAGCGGTTCAAAATGGAGCTGTGGCTATTGTATGCGAAAGAGTACCGGAGCAGGAAATTCCGTATGTTATTGTTAAAAACAGCCGCAGTGCACTGGCGTTAACTTCATCAAATTACTTTGGTAAACCGTCGGAAAAAATGAAAATTATTGGTGTAACAGGCACAAATGGAAAGACTACAAGTACCATGCTTATTAAGCACATGATAGAAATGTGTGAAAAATCCAAGGTTGGGCTTGTAGGTACCAACCAAAATATGATAGGATACAAAGTGCTGCCCACAGAGAGAACAACACCCGAATCATACGATTTGCAAAAGCTGTTTAAAGAAATGGCTGACAAAGGATGCAAATACGTGGTCATGGAAGTCTCATCTCATTCGCTCACACTAGATCGAGTCGGCGGAATTAACTTTGAGGTTGGACTCTTCACAAACCTCACTCAGGATCATTTGGATTTTCATGATTCTATGGATGACTATGCCCGTGCAAAGGCGGTATTATTTACACGATGCAATAAAGGCGCTGTGAATATTGATGATGCCTATGCGGCTATGGTGATAGAACATGCCACCTGCCCGATCTTGACGTTCGCGATTGAGAAAGATGAGGCTGAGTTGGTGGGAAAAGATATAAAGCTGCTTCCAACCGCTGTCAAGTTCTGCGCTCTCTCAACCAACATTCTTGAAAGAGTTGCACTGAATATACCAGGCAAGTTCTCGGTATACAATGCACTTGGAGTAATAGCAGTCGGAATACAGTTGGGATACTCAATGGCAGACTGTGCAGCAGCACTGAAAACTGCGACAGGCGTTATGGGCAGAGTTGAAGTGGTTCCTACTGATGATGACTATACCGTTTTGATTGACTATGCGCATACACCCGATGCGCTGGAAAACGTTCTGCTCTCCATGAAGGAAGTAGCAGAAGGCAGAGTGGTTGCTCTTTTTGGCTGCGGCGGTGACCGTGATAAAACAAAAAGACCAATCATGGGTAAGATAGCGGCTAAGTGCGCGGATTTTGTGATTGTCACTTCTGATAACCCAAGAACAGAAGAGCCGGATGCCATTATTGCAGACATCGTTGTCGGTCTTGAAGGTATTAAAACACCTCAAAGAGTAATTAGTGACCGGCGCGAAGCAATAGCTTGGGCGATTGACCACCACAAACCTAAAGATATAATTGTCCTTGCTGGAAAAGGACATGAAACATATCAAATAATTGGAAAAACAAAACACCACATGGATGAACGGGAAATTGTTGCGGAGCATTTGGAAAAGAGAAAAAGCCGCAAACCTTGAACGGTGATTTGTAATGACCGGAGGTACGTCAAATGACACTAAAACTGATACTGGCCTTTGTGATATCTTTTTTCGCGGCGGCTATAATAGGATTTTTCTTAATTCCGTGGCTTCAAAAGATAAAAGCAGGGCAGGCTATCAGGGAAGACGGACCTACATGGCATATGTCCAAATCAGGAACACCCACCATGGGCGGGCTGATGTTTATAATAAGTATCTCCATCACTTGTGTAACAGTTGGGTTGGAACCAATGATGAACGGGGAATACGGACACATTTTCATGCTGCTGTTTGCAATGATATATGGAGCAATCGGATTTCTTGATGATTATGAAAAGCTCAAAAAAAAGCAGAATTTAGGGCTGAGAGCAAGTCAGAAATTTATGCTTCAGTTGGTTGTGGCAATAGCATTTGTATTCCTTATGAGAAAATTCGGGTATATCAGAACAGAGCTATACGTCCCGTTTTTGAATGTTACTTGGAATATCCCTGAGTTCCTTTACTATGTGTTTGCGGCATTTGTAATAGTTGGTGTTGTTAATTCGGTGAACCTGACAGACGGCATTGACGGGTTGGCAGCAGGCACAACTATCCCGGTTTCGTTGTTTTTCACCGCCATAACATTTTACTGGGGTGAACAGTTTTTAAATGTCGGTATTTTTTCCGCGGCTATTACCGGCGGACTTATGGGTTTCTTGATTTACAATTTTAATCCGGCAAAAGTGTTTATGGGCGATACAGGGTCACTTTTCCTTGGCGGAGCAGTTGCTGCAATGGCTTTTGCAATGGATATGCCTCTTATTCTGGTAACGGTCGGAATAATGTATATGATAGAAACTCTGTCGGATATAATACAGGTAGCGTACTTCAAGATGTCAAAGGGAAAACGTATTTTCCGGATGGCGCCCTTTCACCACCATTTAGAAATGGGTGGATGGTCAGGGAAAAAATGGAAAGAAAAAGAACTGTTTGTTTTGTTTTTCAGCGTTTCCGCTGTATTTGCGGTAATATCATTTTTGGGTATCGTCAACAGATATTAACAGTTACCCAAGGAACGGAGGCGGCGTCTAATGGATTATCCAAACACAAGACTTGCCGACTATACCGAAGATAGCAGCATTAAGCGCGGCTCATTTGATTTGCCTTTTGTGCTTCTCACTGTGCTGCTGCTCACAATTGGCGTTATAATGGTGCTTTCAGCAAGCTTTGCCAGAGCGTATTACGATCCCGGCAACGAAACTGGAGGCAACGCAACATATTATTTTACAAGGCAGCTGTTTTTTGCTGTTAGCGGAATTGCGATTATGTTCGCGCTTTCAAAATTCCCGATGGTGTTTTTTAGAAGAATTTCCGGAATGTTTATGGCGGTTTCCATTGGATTTCTGGTGCTGGTGCTTATTCTTGGTGTTGTCGGCGGAGGATCACGGCGCTGGATTAATTTGGGCATAACAACATTCCAACCGTCAGAAATCACTAAACTTGCTGTAATTCTGACATTTGCAAGTATGATTTGCAAAAGAAAAGGCAAGATGAAAGATTTCAAAGTGGGAATTCTTCCTTTTGCAATGATTTTGGGTGGTATAGTGGTTCTTCTTGTTTTGGAACCTCACCTATCCGCATCAATTATCATCATTGCAATAGGAGCCATAATGCTTTTTGCCGGCGGCGCAGAAGCAAAATGGTTTATAGGCGGCATAGCAGCTGTGGCACTTGTGGGGATAATTATTGTTAATTTCATGCCGTATGCGTCCACAAGAATCACCACTTGGCTGGATCCTTTTTCAGATACCAGTAAAGACGGATATCAAATTATCCAGTCTCTCTATTCTATTGGTTCCGGCGGAGTCCTTGGACTTGGTCTGGGACAGAGCAGACAGAAGTATTTATATCTGCCTGAAGAACACAATGACTTCATATTTGCTATTGTATGCGAGGAACTGGGATTTATTGGTGCGATTCTTATATTAGCTCTTTTTGCCATGCTGATTATCCGCGGATACTGGCTGGCACTTCATGCAAAGGACAAATTCAGCTCTCTTGTTATCACCGGCATTACTTCACTTCTGGCACTTCAGGTGTTTCTGAATGTGGCTGTTGTTACAAATTTGATACCCTGCACAGGCATATCTCTGCCGTTTTTCAGTTATGGCGGTACAGCCATGTGGATACAACTGGCAGAAATAGGAATTGTGTTAAGTGCCTCGAGAGACATTCACAGAGGCTAGATATTAAGATATATTCACTGTATTATTTCACTGCATAGCAGGCGATAGGGGGCATATAATGAAGTTTCTTTTTACCTGCGGAGGAACAGCAGGTCATATTAATCCGGCACTTGCAATTGCACAGCGCATAAGGGAACTGATGCCGGATGCGGAGATTCTTTTTGTCGGTGCTGAGGGGAACATGGAGACGGAGCTGGTTCCGCGCGAAGGATTCCCGATAACTACAGTGAAAATTACAAATATACAGCGCAGTTTAAAGCCGGATAAGATACTCCATAATATTAAAACAGCGAGAAATGTTGTTACAGCCATTGCCGCTGCAAAGAAGATAATTAAAGAGTTTGAACCCGACGCGGCAATCGGTACCGGAGGATATGTCTGCTACCCTGTGCTCAGGGCGGCAAGTTCACTTGGAGTACCAACGGCTGTTCATGAATCCAATGCAATACCGGGACTCACCACAAAAATGCTTCAGGACAAAGTGGACAAAATCTATGTTGGGTTTGAAGAAAGCCGGTCAAATTATAGAAAACCGGAAAAAGTCGAAGTAACAGGCACTCCGGTACGAGTTGATTTTACAGCAATACCCAAAGAAACTGCGAAGGAAAGACTGGGATTGCCTGCTGATAAACCGCTTGTGGTTTCAGTTTGGGGCTCACTGGGTGCTGCTTTTATGAACGAGATAATGGTAGAGTTCATTGAGCGCGCAGTACAGAAGCCGAGTTTTTCCCTGATACACTCAGCCGGAAAACGCAGGTATGCAGATATGAAGCAAAAACTCTCGGATAGCGGATGCAGTGATTACGGTGAAAAAGGTATGGATATCCGTGAGTATATCTATAATATGCCAACAGTTATGGCTGCGGCAGATTTAGTTATGTGCCGCTCGGGGGCTTCCACATTATCGGAGCTGACACTTCTTGGGAAGCCGGCGATACTGGTGCCTTCGCCAAATGTGACGAATAACCATCAGGAAAAAAACGCCCGTGTTCTTGAAAAAGCCGGAGGAGCACGAGTGCTCACGGAAGGTGAGTTTTCAGCAGATAGCTTGTTGGGTATAGTGTCAGAACTGCTGAACAGTCCTTCGGAGCTTGAAAAGTGGTCGCAAAATATGCGCTCACTATATGTTGGCAATACTGCCGACAAGATAGCCAGAGCAATGATAGCAATGGCACAAAAGAATTAGATACCCAAACGCATAATGTTAATTCACATGTTTTGCATCAGCAGAAGCAGGTTTTCACTAAAACTTGCTCTGAAGCATAGTATGGTTTGAATTTGACTGTGCGGAGGAGAGATTATGAGTATTTGGCGGATAATGGGCGGAGCGCCCTTAACTGGGAATATGAAAATACAAGGTGCGAAAAACAGTGTATTGCCTATAATGGCTGCTTCAATCCTTGCTGGTTGCGACACTGAGCTGCTTAATTGCCCGGAGCTCAGCGATGTGCGTGCCTCAATTGCAATTCTTGAGCATCTTGGATGCGGTGTAAAACGTGAGAATGATATTGTGAGCATAGCTTCCGGCGGTATGAATAAATGTGAGATACCACATTCGCTTATGAAGGAGATGCGGTCATCTGTCATTTTCCTCGGTGCAATTCTGGCGAGATGCGGGGAGGCAGTATTGTCTCTTCCCGGGGGATGTGAGCTGGGACCAAGACCAATTGATCTCCATTTGAAAGCCCTGAGGGAGCTTGGAGCAGATGTGGAGGCTCAGGGCGGGAATATTGTTTGCAGAGCTGAGAAGCTAAAAGGCGCCAGGATTAATTTCTCTATACCAAGCGTCGGCGCAACAGAAAACGCGATGATTGCTGCCTGCGGCGCAGAGGGAACAACAGTCATTCAAAATGCGGCGCGAGAGCCGGAAATTGTTGACTTGCAGGATTACTTAATAAAACTGGGTGCCGACATTGAAGGTGCAGGCTCATCTACTATCGTAGTACATAGCTTCAAGCCAAAGCAGAGTGTGGGACACAGAGTGATGCCTGACAGGATTGTTGCCTCAACATTTTTATGTGCTGTTGCAGCAACCGGCGGAGATATAGAACTGATGTCTGTTAATCCTGAACATTTCGAGACAGTAAGTGAATCTCTTGAAGAAATGGGATGCCGTGTTATGAGGAATGAAAACCGTATCAGGCTAATTTCTAATGGGGACTTAAAATCAGCAAAGCCGATTGCAACAAAGCCATTTCCCGGATTCCCGACTGATGCACAGCCAAATCTGATGGCAGCTTGCTTAAAGGCAAAGGGAACAACAGTTTTTGTTGAAAATATATTCGAGAACCGTTTCCGCCACGTTGATGAACTGAAAAGGCTTGGTGCCGATATCAAAACAGAGGGCAGAGTGGCGATGGTTACAGGTGTGAAAACACTCACCGGCTGCCCAATGACTACCACAGATTTAAGAGGTGGAGCAGCCCTTGTGACTGCTGCGTTATGTGCCGATGGAGAAACTCTTGTAGATGATGCAGGAGGACACATTGACAGGGGATATGAAGCACTTGACGCTCAGCTAAGAGAGCTTGGTGCTGATGTAAGAAAGATTTAATTAAAAGAGGGTGAAAACCATGCCGGATAATGCGCAGCAAAGACCGAGAAGGCGGAGAAAAAAGCGCAATCCACTATATGGCCCATTGTCGTTCATTGTGATATGTGCAGCTATGATATTCGGCATGAGTGTCTTTTTCAGAGTGTCAACAATTGAGGTCACCGGAATAAACCGGTATACAGAGCAGGATGTGATTGAAGCATCAGGGCTTGAAGAGGGAGATAATCTGTTTTTCATCAACAGGTCTTCTGCAACAAGCAGAATCTTTGCAAAACTCCCCTATATTGAAAAGGCTGCAATAAACCGCAAGCTTCCTGCGAAACTTGTTATTGAGGTCAGCGAGAGCAAAGCCATTGCGTATCTGACGGATTCATCCGGAGGGATTTGGATTATCGACAGGGGATGCAAGCTGCTTGAGCAGTCCGACACGGCTGGTATTTCAGGTTTAATCCGTGTTGATGGAATAAGTCTGGTGGAACCTACCTCCGGTGAGCAAATTGCTGCTGAAGACGGGCTGCCGAAAGTTGCATATCTTTCACAGATTCTGTGGCAGATACAAGGCAGAAGGATGGAGCTGGATGTATCCAGAATAGATATATCAAATGTTGGGAGCCCTTCCTTTGACTATCAAGGGAGATTTACGATAAGACTGGGACCGGACGAGATTGTTGAGGACAAATTCGACCGTATGGTCAACGTGGTTAACAGGCTGGCTCCGGGGGATACTGGTACAATTGATCTGTCTGTGGAAAAACAGGCAAATTTCACTCCACAATGAGAAAAAATTCCAAAAATTTACATTGGTTCACATAATATTTTGATTAAAAACTAAAAGAACTATTGACCTGAGGGGAAAAAAGTTATAAAATAAGTTGAATTATTGGGTAAATGATACAAGATATTAACCTCGAGGTTAGACATATAAAAAAGTATGGGAGGCAACAGATATGTCGTTTTCACTTGAAACGGGTCCCGAGAACGTAGTAACAATAAAAGTAATTGGAGTTGGCGGAGCAGGAAATAATGTTGTTAATAGAATGGTCAGCTCAAAGACAAAGGGCGTTGAATTCATTTCTATAAATACGGACAAGCAGGCGCTTTCTGTCTCAAGCGCCGACCAGAAAATACAAATCGGCGAGAAACTTACACATGGACAGGGCGCGGGAAGCGATCCTGAAATGGGCAAGCGTTCTGCTGAGGAGAGCCGTAATAGCATTGCTAAAACCGCTGAAGATGCTGACATGGTGTTCATTACGGCCGGAATGGGCGGCGGAACAGGAACAGGTGCGGCTCCGATTGTTGCTGATATCGCAAGGGAAGGCGGCATACTCACAGTAGGTGTTGTAACAAAACCTTTTAACTTTGAAGGTAAGCGCCGTATGCAGCAGGCAGAGCGCGGAATTAATGAGCTTTTAGGTAAGGTGGACTCTTTGCTTATCATCCCGAATGACAGGCTGAAGTATGCCACTGACCAGAAAGTCACATTTGCCAATGCCTTTGAAATTGCAGATGATGTTTTAAAACAGGCGGTTACCAGTATTTCCGACCTGATTAAAAATACCGGCTTTATTAACCTTGACTTCGCGGATGTAACCGCAATTATGAAGAATGCCGGATTTGCGCACATGGGTGTTGGACATGCTGCCGGAAAGGGCAGAGCTGAAGATGCAGCAAAGGCTGCTGTTTCAAGCCCGCTGATGGAGACTTCTATTGACGGTGCAAGAGGCGTTCTTGTCAATATCACCGGATCAACCGACATGACCCTTGAGGATGTTGAGACTGCGGCTAACTTGGTTCAGTCCGCTGCACACCCTGATGCAAACATCATTTTCGGTGCTACATTTGACGAAGCTATGGATGATGAAATCCGCGTGACAGTTATTGCAACAGGTTTTGATGACACTCCTGTTTCAGATAGAAAAGACGCTTTTGAATCTTCCGCCAAGAAAGATGACCCGGTAGAAATGGCACAGGGACTCTTTACCGCAGCGACTGAAAAGGCTGCTGAAGCTACATCATCTGAGAAAAGTGACTCCGGGAATGATAAGGATGACGCAGATGAAGACCCATTTGACAGTATTTTCAAGATATTCAACTCAAAATAAGCCTGAATGATAGTATTAATCCTCTCTCGCCAAAAACGGGGGAGGATTTTTGCATAAACGCTATCTACTAAGGGGAAATTGTACTATGGATAAAAATATTAAGAAAAATATGCGCAAAAGCTCCAATATATTACGGGAAATGCTGAGGATTTATTTGGAAAAACGAGTTTCACGTGCAGCGGCGGAATTAGCCTATTTTCTGGTTCTGTCGATATTCCCAATGCTCATTTGTCTAAATGCAATGCTGGGGAATATGTTTCCTTCAGAAAAAAACTTCATAGACATGGCAGAAGGACTTGTGCCGGCGGGAACATTGAGCATATTATCCGATTACATCGGGTATATATCTTCTAATTCAAACAGCGCAATGGTAACTGCGGGAATAATGCTGATGGCGACAACGGCTGCGGCTGTTTTCCGTTCAATTCACAGTATTATGGGAGAAATACAGGGTAAACCAAGATACAAGGGGCCGTTTTCTCTTGCTGTAAGTTTTATTTTTGCTATTGTATTTTTAGGTGTTATGTATTTTGGAGTTATCGTTGTTTTTGCGGGGAACTGGTTTTTGACTTTTTTATCCGACCACTTTTGGATAGGCGTGTCAGATGCATGGACGTGGCTTAGATTTGTTATGTTGTTTTTAATCCTTTTTGTGATTATAGGGGGCGTATACAGATTGACAGAACCAAAGGAGATTGACGAGCATTTTCTTATAGGGACTTTTCTTGCTTCCATTTCATTAGTGATAATAAGTATTTGTTTCAGCTGGTTTGTTGGTTTGTCAAGCCGATACCCGCTGGTATATGGCTCGCTTGCTTCAATGATTGTTCTTATGGCTTGGCTATATTTATGCGGAAATATCCTGATAATGGGAAATGTTCTCAATTATGTGCTCAGATGCTCTAAGGAAGAGTTCAAACAAGCAAATAACAAGGACAACAACGTTTGAATGAGGGAGTAAAAAAATGACCAAGCAGTAATAGTATTACGTCATCTTCCCCACGAGAAAGAGTGTAGCATTGTACAAACACACAAGAAAATTGTTAAAAATCAAATTATCTTGCCAATTATTACGACCGGCAGTATAATTAATTTGAAAGTAAATTGACATTTTTTTTGTTTTCATCGGAATAGGTTTTTGTTATAGCATTAAATAATTGTGTAATATCACAATGTTGTAGAAATACATATAAATTACTTGCCAATGCAAATAGCGCGAGGTATAATTGCATCGTTAGCAATTTGTCAATCTCGCACGCCCAATATTGGAAATAATCGGGAAATGTAAAAATGCAAGTGAAAAAATCCTTATAAGTATTGCATTTTAAGAGAATATTGACAAATAATTCAGGTAAAGGAGTAATGCGCGGATGGAAAATGTTTTGTACGAAAAACAAGGCAATATTGGCGTCCTAACAGTTAACCGTCCCAATGCACTGAACGCACTGAATAGTGAGGTCGTTAAGGAGCTGACAACTATTCTCGATGAGATTGCGGCTTCCGACATTCGTTGTTTAGTTGTAACAGGTGCAGGGGAAAAGGCCTTTGTAGCTGGTGCCGATATAGCGGAAATGAAAGATCTCACACCGGAAGAGGCA
>JGI994J12354_10002397_pt1 | contig 18365 bp, 14 predicted proteins | sample IntmicLarv3ML3BL_FD_12354 | JGI IMG/M metagenome (IMG submission 12354)
TCGTCGCGTACCCCGCCCAGAGAAATGCGCACGAATTTTCGGTTCATGGCGCGGGCGATGGATTTGCCAAGAGAGGTTTTTCCCACGCCCGGAGGCCCGACAAAGCACAGTATAGGACCTTTCATTTTCTTTTTCAGTTTACGAACCGCAAGAAATTCCAGGATGCGCTCTTTGATTTTATCTAAATAAAAGTGATCCTCATTGAGAATTTTTTCCGCCCTGATGATATCCAGGCTATCGCGGCTGGATTTGCTCCAGGGGAGTTCCACCATCCAATCCAGATAAGTGCGGATGATTCCGGCTTCGCTGGCGTCCGGATGCATATTTTCTAGACGTCCCAATTGCTTGAAGGCTTCCTTTTGAACGTTCTCCGGCATTTTAGCAGACTCGATGGCCTTGCGAATCTCGAGGAGATCCTCTTTGCCGTCGGTGTCTCCCAGCTCTTGTTGAATAGCGCGCATCTGTTCGCGTAGATAATATTCTCGCTGGTTCTTTCCCATCTCTTCGCGGGCGGCGCTCTGGATTTTTGCTTGAACGCTAAGCAGTTCCACCTCTCGGCTGAGTAACTCGTTAACTTTGGTAAGTCGCATTACGGGATCGGTGGTTTCCAACAATTGTTGAGCGTCGGACATCTTCAATCCCATGTTGCTGGCAATCAGGTCTGCCATGCTTCCCGGTTCCTGGATATTTTCCAGGATAACTACAACTTCAGGCGAAATTTGTTTGCCTAATTCCACGACCTTGCTCACCTGTTCCCGAACGGCGCGGATCAATGCCTCGGTTTCCAGGGTTGCGTCGGCGGACAGAGAATCGCTAAGCCGCTCAATCTGTACGGAATAGTATGGTTTTTCAGTGACGTAGTCGGTTATTTTTGCTTTGGCCAATCCCTGTACCAATATTTTAACCCTGCCGTCGGGAAGCTTGAGCATCCTCATAATCATGGCGACGGTGCCAACATTGTAGATTTTGTCCGGCGGAGGCTCTTCTTCGCTGACCTCGAACTGAGTTGCCAACAAGATCATGCGGTCTCCGGCCAATGCGGCGTCCACCGCCTTGACGGAAGATTCTCGCCCAACGAACAGCGGAATGATCATAAATGGGTATACCACCACATCCCGCACGGGCAGAAGCGGCAATTCATCAGGAATTTTCAGCTCTTCCGCGTCTTGTTTTTCCATATTTTTTTCTATCTCACTCAAGGTGTTATCTCCTTTATGGGTACCTGTACGCCATCGCTTCTGGGGCATGTCACCCGCAACACTCCCAGGCGGTATTCAGCCGAAACCTCGCACGGATTGCTGGTGAGTGGAAGTTGAACGACGTAACGGAAATTACCGCAGGTCCGTTCAAGGCAGATGAAGCGCCCCGCATTTTTTTCGCGCGGCCTGTAGGCTTCCAACACAAGCGTGGTCCCACATATTTTGAGGCTGATATCTTCTACGCTAAATCCCGGCAGATCAAATTCTACGACAACCGTGTTGTCCGCTTCATACATATCCATCTTGGGCCGGTTGTCTGTTTCGTCAAACTCACACTGGAATTCTAGGACACGAAGAATATCTCTGATCTCGCCAGCTTGGCGGCTGTAAATATCCTGATACGATTTTTTGCCAGAAAAGTTCGGCATGAAGAATACCCGTTTAAACATCAGATTGACGGCAGGTTATTTGTAGTGCGATTTATAGAATTGATTTAACCATTCCCGGCCCTCTTGTCAAGGTTGCGGAGCCAATCGGAGAAATACAACAAATTTCCATTGACATACAGCCCCCTATACAGGATATTTTATCGTTTCTGCCTGGCGCCGCGCAAAAAAGTGCAACACAATAGCGCCAGTCCCTGTCGGGCTCCTGAAAAACGGACGCTCCGTAAGGTGGCGACACCTGATTTTCAACGCTGCAAACTGGTGTTTTTTACTCCTGACAATTTTTCGACAATAGGGGGCGTCACATGGAGCGCTGGTCAGTTAACGATTCTGCAAAACTGTATAACCTCAACAACTGGGGCGCGGATCTTTTTTCTATCAACAAAAAAGGCAATATCTGCGTTCATCCTTCGCCCAATTCAAAATACTCAATTGAACTGGCTTCTCTGGTTGACGATCTTATCAAGCGTAAAATCAAGCCGCCGATTCTGCTCAGATTCATGAATATTCTTGAGGGGCGCATAGCGGCCATCAGCCGGATATTCAAAAACGCCATTCAGGCAAACGATTATCCCGCCAAGTATCAAACATTTTACCCCATCAAGGTAAATCAGCAACGCCAGGTTGTGGAAGCTATTACCCATTTCGGCAAAAAATACGATATTGGGCTTGAAGTAGGCTCAAAGCCGGAACTGATTGCCGCCATCTCCGTTTCCGCCGGCAACGGGCTTCCCATAATCTGCAATGGCTACAAGGACACCGAATATATAGAAACNGTTCTGTACGCCACTAGGATTGGCTATAATATAACGATTGTTGTGGAAAAACTTTTCGAGCTGGAAAAAATAATTGAAATCCACGAAAGGACCGGCATTACTCCTAAACTTGGAGTCAGGGTGAAACTTTCCTCGCGGGGAACGGGCAGATGGGCAACCTCGGGCGGAGACGACGCTAAATTCGGTCTGCGCATGTCGGAGATAATTACGGCTATAGATCTGTTGAAAAAGCACGGTCTTATAGATTCTCTAAAGCTGCTCCATTCGCACATTGGCAGCCAAATTACAAAAATAGATAAAATCAAAAATGCGCTCATTGAGGGCGCTCGCATCTATGCAGAGCTACGAAGACTCGGCGTCAAACTTGAGTATTTGGATATAGGCGGCGGTTTGGGCGTTGATTACGACGGTTCCAAATCCAGTTATTTCTCCAGCGTGAATTACTCGATAGACGAGTACGCTAACGATGTCATTTACCAAATAAAAAACATCTGCGACGAAGCTGGCGTTGATTGCCCCAATATCATTTCGGAGTCTGGCAGAGCCATCGCCGCTCACTATTCCGTGCTGGTCACCAATGTGCTAAATACCAGCCCCCGCAACGAGGAACCGGATTTTGAATCCATGTTGACGGGCTCCGATAAATTGTCTCCGACTGTCAGAAAGCTGGTAGATATCGATAAAAGTATCGATCGTCACTCATTGCTTGAGGACTATCATGATACGGTTCAGCTGATTCACGAGGCCGTAAGCCTGTTCAATTTGGGGTACCTCAACCTGCACGAACGAGCTATGGCGGAGTGGCTGTATTCAAAAATAATCAAAAAAATCAATGCGTTGGTTGAAAAAGTTAAGCCTGTTCCAGAGGAGCTGCAAAATTTTAAACTGAGCATGCGGCAGACTTATTTTGCCAATTTTTCCCTGTTCCAGTCGATTCCTGACTCATGGGCCATTGATCAGATTTTCCCAATTATGCCGATTCAACGATTGAGGGAAAAACCAGATGTTATCGCTTCCATTGCGGACATAACTTGCGATTCGGATGGCGAGATAACTAGCTTTGTCGGTGAAAATGGGAGAACCAAGTTTCTGCCGCTTCACAAGCTCCGCAAATCCGAGGATTATTACATCGGTTTTTTCCTTATCGGAGCGTATCAGGAGATTTTGGGAGACTTGCACAATCTGTTCGGCGATACGAACGCCGTCCATATAACGTTTAATAAAAGAACCAACTACAGGATTGACACGGTTATCCGCGGGGACGCTACGTTACAGTCATTGAAATACGTGCAGTACAACGGCAACGAGATACTGAAAACCGTACGGGACCGCTTGGAAAAGGGCGTGGCGTTGAAAAAGATTTCCATAGAGGAAAGTAGCCACTTTCTTGAACTTTTGGATAGGTCGATCCAGTCGTATACATATTTGGGAGAATAGGGTTTTATCGCTAAATCAATACCTATTGATTTAGCTTAGCGCGCCTGTGAAACTGATATCCGCAGGAGGAACGGACATATGAGCAATGTGCTGATTATCGGCGCGGGGGGCGTTGGCGGAGTAGTTACCCATAAATGCGCCCAAAGGCCAGATGTTTTCACAAATATAACGCTGGCTTCTCGGACCAAAAGCAAATGCGACGCGATTGCCGCCCAGCTTGATAGAACCATCAATACCGCGCGGGTTGACGCCGACAATGTTCAGGAGTTGACTGAGTTGATAAGTAACGTCCAGCCCGAACTGGTGATCAACGTCGCTCTCCCTTATCAGGACCTGACTATTATGGATGCTTGCCTGGCAACAGGAACGGACTATCTGGACACCGCTAACTATGAGCCGCCTGATACGGCCAAATTCGAATACTCTTGGCAATGGGCATATCAAGGACGTTTTAAAGAAGCTGGCCTAATGGCCTTGCTGGGATCTGGCTTTGATCCGGGAGTAACCAATGTCTATGCGGCTCTGGCGGCAAAGAAATATCTGGATGAGATAACAGAAATAGATATCATCGACGCCAATGCTGGAAATCACGGTCAACCGTTTGCCACCAACTTCAACCCTGAGATCAATATCCGCGAAGTAACCGCTCCTTGCCGCCACTGGGAAAATGGGCAATGGATTGAATCGGCCCCGCTAGCCACAAAGCTCTCCTTTGATTTTCCAGAGAAAATCGGTCCGATGAATATCTACCGCATGTATCACGAGGAGATGGAATCGTTGGTGAAGCATTTCCCCACAATTAAAAAAGCCCAGTTCTGGATGACGTTTTCGGACAACTACCTGAAACACCTGGAAGTACTGCAAAACGTGGGTATGACTCGTATCGACGAAGTTGAATTTCAGGGCTCCAAGATAGTTCCCATCCAGTTTCTCAAGGCTCTGCTTCCGGATCCCGCTTCTCTTGGGCCTCTAACCAAAGGTAAAACTTGCATCGGCGTTATTGCCCGGGGCCTAAAAGATGACAGGCAAAAACAGGTGTATATCTATAACATCTGCGATCATGAGGCGTGCTATAGAGAAGTTAAATCTCAGGCAATAAGCTACACTACCGGTGTTCCTGCGGTAGTGGGCGCCATCATGATGCTTACCGGCGTATGGCGCGGCGAGGGAGTCTTTAATATGGAGCAGTTTGACCCCGAACCGTTTCTGGAGGAACTGGGATCCATGGGACTTTCGACTGTTGTAGTGGATGATGGAGTCTGGCCGGAGTTGTAGAGCGTTTCCGTTTTCACCGCGTGAGAAAACGGAGCCACAGATGAGATTTGATTATTTGACTTGAGTACGGCGTAGACATTTCGGGTTATACGCTTTGCCATATTGTGTTTGACCCTGACGTTAGACATCAGGATGTTTGAATGTTTTCAGGGCATTGCGTTTAGATCAAAATATTGCGATACTTGTATACGCCGTTTGTTAGAAAATCGCCATCAATGTAGCGGAATTTAACACATAAGCATTCCGAAGTTATGGAGAAGAAGTATGGAAAAACGTAAAAAACTGCTGGGCGAGCTGCTGGTGGAAAAAGGAATATTGACGGCGCTGACGGTTGACCGGGCGCTTGAAGTCGCGAAGCGAAAGAAAAAACGTCTTGGGCTGATTCTTGAGGATATGGAGTTGATAACCGGAGAAGAACTGGCGAATGTTATAGCCCATCAGTATGATCTTAAGGTAGTATACAATCTGAGCAAGTATTCATACCCGAAAGAGCTTTTCGACATCATTCCCTCCGACGCCGCTCTGCAATATCTCGTGTTTCCGCTAAAACTTGATGGCAACAAGCTGGGGGTCGCCATGTCCGACCCCACAGAAACGAAATTTCTCGATAATCTCGCGGCTAACCAGGGCTACACAATCGTGCCTTTCGTTGCGACGCGCGATGATATTCACGCCGCTATCTGCAAACATTATTTCGGGCAAAAGATGGAAAGGACCGGCGAGGAAACCATTCTCATCATTGAAGATGATGAATTTATGAGAACTTTTCTGAGGGAAATTCTTGTGAAGCATGGTTATCAGGTTATTTTGGCAAAGGACGGTATGGAGGGATTCAAAGAGGTGATATCCAAATCGCCGCATATTATCATAACCGACAAAGAAATGCCGAAATTGGATGGGTTTGCTCTGATCAATTCTCTTATGACGCTTCCGGAGACAAAGAGCATCCCTGTTATTATGATAAGCGGCGTTCTGTCGCCTGAAGAAGAGGTCAACGTTTTTGATAAAGGATTTTTTGACTTTATCCGCAAACCGGTAACTGAAGCCACATTGCTTTCAAGAGTGAAACGCGCGTTGCGTTTTGGCGAAAGAAGGCGATCGTAATACGGGTCGATCCGTCTTCAGATCGAATTAGCAGATGACTATCCAGCGCAGTCTGCGCTTCCTACCTGAAAAAACTCTATCTACGTACCTTAACAGTAAATTCAGATGTCAACGCCAGTTTTTCTTCAAGCGTTACGGGCCGAGATGATTGCGTCTCACCGTGATTGACGTTGTTTTGTTCTGATAAAACCACGTTAGCTTTTTCCGGGTCGCAAAGTTTGTGCGTGGTTAATGACTGGGCGGAAAGAGAAACCGTGTTTTCAAAAGCGCTGCAAGCCAGGGGGGATTTTTCTGCTGCTGAGGATATTTCTGCGAGCGTCATTTGTTTTTCCATTTGCGTAGATTCAATATGCGAAAGGGTAGCGACATCAATTTGTGGCGACGTTGTCAATATTCCTCCGCCGAGTGTAGGTAACGCTTAGCAGTGTAAGACATCAGAAGTCGCGGAGCTTTGTACAACATTTTATTAAGATGATCAATCGCAAAATCTCTGTAATGCGGTCGTAACGCGGAAATAAATTTGTATATTCTTGGACAGAGGCTCCTCGGGCCATCTGTTTTTCGATAAGATCGCAACACAAGTGGCTTACTTTAATGTTTCTACCCATATATTGCGCAACTCGGAAGATGCGAGTTGTCTTTTGAGTGTAATGCCAAATATACTAAAAAGAACCCTGATGTGACGCTATGATCTAAATGACGCTGGGCGGGAATATGAGCGTGATTATAAAATATAATTTTTTACAGCTGTTTTTAGAAATTGAATTCGCAGTAAATCAGATCTGGCGATCCCTGAAATAATGGATGGTCCTTTCAAGCCCTTCGTCCAGATCAACCGTAGGAGTCCATCCCAGTTTTTCTTTTGCCAGCGAGATGTCGGGACAGCGTTGTTTCGGATCGTCCGGCGGTAGTGATTCAAAAACTATTTTTGAGTTGGAACCGGTCAGCGCGATGATTTTTTCGNCAAATTCAAGGATGGTGTTTTCCACCGGACGGCCTAGGTTCACTGGCCCGATGAATTTTTGGTCATTCTCCATCATGCGGATCATTCCTTCTATCAGGTCGGAAACGTAGCAAAAGGAGCGAGTTTGCGAACCATCGCCATATATTGTGATGTCTCCGTTACGTAATGCCTGAACGATGAAGTTTGAAACAACCCTTCCGTCATTTTCCGCCATATGGGGGCCGTACGTATTGAAAATACGGACAATGCGGATATCCACATTGTTCTGGCGGTGATAGTCCATCATCAGGGTTTCCGCCACGCGTTTGCCTTCGTCGTAACAGCTGCGAATGCCGACCGAATTCACATTACCCCAATAGTCTTCAGTCTGTGGCGTTATTTGCGGGTCGCCGTAGACTTCGGACGTTGACGCCTGGAGAATACGCGCTTTGACCCGCTTGGCAAGCCCCAACATATTGATGGCGCCCATAACGCAGGTTTTGATAGTTTTTACCGGGTTGAGTTGATAATGAAGTGGGGAGGCGGGGCATGCTAAATTATAAATTTGGTCAACTTCCAAAAGAATCGGTTGGGTGATATCGTGTCGCGTGATTTCAAAGCGGGGGTTGTCCATTAGACGAATGATGTTTGATTTGCTACTTGTGAAGAAATTATCCAGACAGATAACGTCATGTCCTTCGGACAGAAGACGTTCGCAGAGATGCGAACCAATGAATCCAGCGCCTCCGGTAACCAATATTCGCATCAATGTTCTCCAGCGCGGAGTTCCGTCTCTGCCAGTTTGAGGTTCGCATCAGTTATCATGGACGCAAATCCGTCAAAGTCGGCCTGCAGTTTCTAGCTGAACTTTGTAATATCCGAGATACCACTCCACAAAACGTTTTAGACCGGTTTCGATATCCGTGGAGGGTTCAAAACCTGTGTCGCGTGTAAGATCAGCGGTATTGGCGCAAGTTGAGGGGACGTCTCCCGGTTGCATGGGAGCCATGTTTTTGATTGCCCGCTTGTTCAACAACTCCTCCAGTATTTCGATAAAACGTCCCAGTTCTACCGGTTTGTTGTTGCCGATGTTATAGATACGGTAAGGGGCGTAACTGGTAGCCGGGTCGGCCATGTCCGCATTCCATTCGGGATTGCGCCGCGGCGTTAGCCGCATCACCCGTACGATTCCCTCCACAATGTCATCAATATAGGTAAAGTCACGCCGCATCAGCCCGTGATTGTACACGTCGATAGCCTTACCTTCCAAGATAGATTTAGCGAAGGAAAAATATGCCATATCTGGGCGACCCCAGGGGCCGTATACAGTGAAGAAGCGAAGGCCGGTAACGGGCAAGCCAAAGAGATTCGCATAGGTATGCGCCATCATTTCGTTCGATTTTTTTGTCGCGGCGTAAAGGGAAACCGGATGATCTGCCGAGTCGTGCTCGGAGAAAGGAGATTTGGCGTTAGCGCCATACACCGAACTGGAGGACGCAAAAACTAGGTGGCTGACGTTTGTGTGGCGACAACCTTCCAGCACATTCAGAAAACCAGCGACGTTACTTTCTACGTAGGCGCGCGGGTTTTTGAGCGAGTAACGTACTCCTGCCTGAGCCGCCAGATTAACGACAATCCCGAACCGCTCCTTAGCAAAAAGGTTCTCCATGACTGATCGATCCTCAAGAGAGGCGCGGATGAAACGAAAATTTTTGAATTTCGTCAGCCTTTCCAGGCGCGCTTCTTTCAGCGTCACATCGTAATAATCATTGAGATTGTCCAGCCCAACTATTTCATGCCCCTGTTCCAACAGGGTCTTGGCGAGATGAAAGCCTATAAATCCCGCGGCTCCAGTTAGCAGAATGTTTCCGCCGCGGGGTTCGTGATCTTGCGCATACACAGACATTTGGATCCTTTCCGTGCGATTGGAATCGGAATTATCTGAAATCAGTAGGTTAGGGCACTATATATCCAATCTGCGATGATTACCAGAGCATACTAACATGCTTATTTTTGTTTTATCAGTTTCGGCTATCGTTTCATTCGAATAAATAGTTAGTAGGAGTTGCGGGTTGTGTAATGGCGTTTGATTGAACCTCGCCCTTTTTTCTGGACAAGAAAGCGTCCCCGTGGAAAAATTCCCGATCCGAAGGGATTTACAGCCACATTGGTTGTATTGGAAAAACCATGAATTTTGCCAACTTGCATACTGGATCCTATATTGTTTCGGCTTCGTGGCTGATCTCTCCTGGAAAACCTCCTGTGGCGGGCGGAGCTATGCTGGTTCGCGACGGGCGTATCATGGCGCTGGGAGAGCTTGGCAGGTTGCGCCGAGATTATAACGTCCCGATTATAGATTATCCCGGTCGCGCTATCCTGCCCGGTTTTGTTAACGCCCATACTCATCTTGAACTGACCCATTTCCCTTCGTGGCGGTTAGCCTTTCGTATGGAAGATCGTCCCCGCGATTTTGTTGATTGGCTTGTTCAATTGGTCAAAATCATGCGTTTGGTAAAACAGGAAGCTCTTTTTGCTTCCACTTGTGATGGAATTCGTCTGTGTCTGGAATCCGGAACCACATCTGTTGGAGAGATTGTGACTTCGCGAAACTTGACGGAGGCCTATGAAACCTCGTCTCTTTCCGGAATATTATTCGTCGAACTTCTGGGGCATGACTTGACCTCCTTTTCTGATTCGTTGGAAGAAGTTTTAAACAACGCACGAATTTCCGCATGCGGAGCGTTTAAACCCGGATTGTCTCCGCATTCCGCGTATACTGTGTCCGAGGAAAACATGCGGCTGGCCGCTAACGCCGCGTGTGAGGCGGGTTTGCCTATTTGCGTGCATTGCGCGGAGTCGCGGGAGGAAACCGATTTTATTTTTGCCTCCGAAGGAAAATTAGCGAATACGTTGTACCCTCTTGTGGGATGGGAGCGCTATTTGAAGTCGTCTCGCGGATTCAGTCCTGTGGAATTGCTTGATCGAGCCAGTTTGCTGACGCCCGGAACATTGGCTGTTCATTGCGTTCAGATCTCACCCTCCGACGCCGAACTTCTCCGGGACAGACGCGTAACGGTGGCGATTTGTCCCCGTAGCAATAATTTTCTGGGCATTGGCAAGGCCCCTGTCGCATTGTTGAAGAAATTGGGCGTGCCCATGGTTTTGGGAACGGATTCGATGGCAAGTAATGATTCATTGTCCCTGTGGGACGAGATCCGTTTTACCTTGCGAACGTTCAAAAACGAGCTGTCGTCCGCGGAGGTTTTTCGTATGGTAACCCTGGGCGGAGCCGAGGCTCTTGGTCTTAACGCTGCTCAGGGCTCTTTGGAGGAAGGTAAACGCGCTGATTTCCAGATTGTGGGGTTTTTCGACGAAGAAAATCGCGACGTATTGGAGCAGGTCGATGCTACAGGGAACCGTGGAAGAAGTGTACGTTGCTGGAAAAAAGTTCGTTCAGAACCCCAAGCGATAAACCTTCTAGGCTGTTTTTAAATCTATGCGTTTATGGACAAATAGAGAAGGCGCTTCGGCGATAAATCGGAGGCGTCAGGAATCTTTTTCCACGCGTCCCGCCGGCGACCACGGGTAATCTTTTATGTGTTCCGCAAGTTCGTTTCTCGTGTAGCGGTTAACCTTTTGCAGAGCAAGAAGTACCGTCATCAAAAGCGGCAGAGTGTGGATCAAAATACCGCTCAGCCCCATGGAAACTTCCCCAATCCAGAAACCTACGGTAATAATAAACGCCAACACTGATAAGTAAAGGATTGGTCCCAGAAGACAGCGAAAAGGTAGATTGCATACTCCGCGGGGCGCGTTGGTAAGACGGCGCGCATCAATTAGTTGAAAGACGGCTACCAGTATAAAGCTGGTTAGGAGCCAGCCAGCGTAGTTGGACAGCGGAACGCCAAAATGTACGCCTTCGTTTTGATAACTATAAATTTGTCCTAAAAACCAGCGCCCTCCCTGAAGCGATATCGGATCTATCACAACGTCCAGAAATGTTTGCAAGAACGCGCCCAGGATTAAGACTGAAAACGAGCGGCGAATTCGGCGGGTTTCCAGAGTTACCAGATTCCAGCGCCAACTTTTGAGCGGAGAAAGGATGAAAAGAGCCGTACTGTAGCTGCAATAGGTCAGAAAAACATAGGAAAATGAGTCAAAGAACGGTACGCCGGCAATCCATAGCTCCTTATGGCTGGTAGTGTCTATATAATAGTACCGTCCATATGGGAAGCCGGTATTAATGGAAAGCAATTCTGATGAGTAGGCGATCAGATAAGCCATAACCGTGAAAGTCAGGGCTCGCTTCCAGCCCACATGCGGAACGCAGGCAAATAGAAAAGCGCCGAAAAAAGCAAATACATAAGGACGCATTGTGAATGTGCCAATGGCGATGTCGATGAAATCGTTCATATTTTTTGTTTAGTTCAGTCCCTTTCTTATTTGATAGAGCTCAACAAGATCCAAGCCATTTTTTTCGTAATATTCCCTTTCCAGCTCTTCGACATAAAACCTGTCAAGCCCGGAGTTTTGGAGAAAATCCTCCCGCAGACCGATATTTCGTACGGAAATTATCTCCGGTAGTAGCGATTGCAGATATACGGCCTCTTTTTTTATGGTGAAAATGCTTTCATTGAAAATATGATCCGGAATATCGGATTCAATAAGTTTTCTGTTTTTCAATTTTATGGTTAGTTCGCGTCGCAGCGCTTCTTGATCCGCTTTAGAGCCAAAGCAGGTATAAAAACTACTTACGTGATTACGGATGTGCTCCAGCAGCGCGAGATAAATTCGTTCTTCGGTGTCTATTTCCATGAGCTCCTGCCTGAGCTTTTCCATGGAAGATGCGCGCGCTTCAATTTTTTCAAGTCCTTCCAGAAGCACTTTGATCTTGCGGCGTCCGAAACGGCCCAAGTAAGCGTTTTCCAGAAGATCGTTTATGAACAACTCCTTGAAACAATTTTTTCTCAGATTGTCGAAAGCCGATTTGTGGTCCAGGAGTCCGCGCAGCATCTCGTCGCTTATGCGCGCGTTTTCCATGAACGCCAAGGTATTAATCAGATTTGCCGTACTGTCAAATCTGTCCAGATAGGTGAAAATTAGGGAAAAATCATCTTGTAGCGCCGGATCGGCGCCGTCGCGGAGTTTTTCGTCGAACGTTTTTGTGGTGTTCAACATCAACTGATCATAAGAGGAATCTCGACTCTCCACAGCGCGTTTCTTTGCCTGGATCAATTTAAAGATATCCTCGCGGTCAATGTGATTTTCAATCTTTTTTTCCTGTAGAAAAATTCCCTCAAGAATCAGTCTGGTTTCAGACAGATAGTCGAGTTCGTCTGTGACGGTTGAAAGCTGTCCGTCTTTCAGTATTTCGTCCAACTTGTAAAAAAGAGCGCTTGGAATCTTATTCCGCATGGAAAGAGCTTTAAGTCGGGTCAGGCGCGCATTATCTAACGGGCTGATTTTCCCGCTGTCGCTACAGTTCAGAAGGATACTTAAATATTCGTCCACAATTCTTTTGTTCGGCGGATAGTGATACATGACATGGATGCGGATGCGCTGCGCTTGATAGCTTTCGATGCGGTGAGCTGAAGCCAGGTCAACCAGGCTGGCAAAGTCAGAGTCGGAAATTTTTCGATTCCGGAAATAAAGCGTTTTGAACATATCCCTGTATTCGCGGTGGCGACGATGAACGAACTTTACTATGAACAACCTGGTTTTTGGATCTTTAAATAGGGGGAAAAGCTGCTCGACCAAAGCATCGTCTAATTCTTCTCCTACCGCTGTTGAGCGTTTGAGAGCCCTGCCCATGAGACGAGTTAGTTCTTCCTGCTGATTTTTTAGCGGGGTTGGTAGATCGTCGGAACAGACAAAAAAGAAATAGTTGCAGGCGGCGTTAGCGTTGAGGAACATGTTGTCATAGCTGATTTCTCCGGAAGTCTGATTACTGAAAGTGATCAGTCCGGACGCTTCATCGACCTGAGTTCCGTACATAAGCAGGCGGTTGACGCTTAAAAGATCGGTGGTGGGGTGATCTACCCCGAACATGTATTCGCAAAAACATCCGCCGTTGCCGGTGTGGCTGACGCTGGTACGCCCAATAGCAAGTTCGTTGCTTTGGGAAAATATGCGCAACACGCCGTCTTCAAAACCAAAATCGAATAAATGATTCCGATGGACGTCGGCTCCGACAACCGTCGCGAAAAATTCTACGCCATCGCATGCTTGGCCGTGCAGCCTGATGTCACAGATCATAGACGTTGTTTCCCTCTTTGTGGCGGCGATTGCCGCTCTCCCCGGTTTCAAACCGATAAATCTGGATCCTGTGTCTCAAACGTCATGCCGTCGTAGGCAAATTCAAATCCCGCTGGTAACTTTCCCTCGTCCGCGTAAAGAATATCATGGGAAAGATGGGTGAGAATGGCGCGTTTCGGCCGGAGCGGAGCCGCCGCCGCTACAGCCGCTTCTATGTTGAAATGGGTCGGATGCGGATTCCAGCGCAAACCGTCGATAACTAAAACGTCCAATCCCGCGAGCAGAGGCAGGGAGCTTTCGGGAAGTTTGTTGCAATCAGTCAGGTAGGCGAAATTGCCAATACGATACCCGAGCGACGATACCCCGCCATGGGTCAGCGGCACGGGAATCACCGTTAGGCCAGACAAATCCAGCGGACCGGTTATGGCATGCGGCTCAAGTAGCGGTTTATATCCAGAGCCTTTCCGCTCCGTAAAAATATAGGAAAATCCCAACATCAGGATATCCAATGTCTTTTTGTCCGCAAAACAGGGGATTTTTTCTCTGCGTTGCAGATAAAATCCCCTCATGTCGTCGATTCCGTTGACATGGTCGGCGTGGGAATGAGTGAAAAGAACGGCGTCTATATGGCTGATACGCTCCCGCAACGCCTGACTTCGAAGATCGGGCGAAGTATCCACCAGTATGTTTCTAGCGCCGCTTTGGATGAGTAGCGAGGCTCGTGTGCGGACATCGCGCGGGTCTTTGGAAGAACAGACCTCGCAGGCGCAGCCAATCATAGGAACGCCTGTGGATGTGCCGCTGCCTAGGATGGTGAATTTCATTAATTATGTCCTTGTAATAGCAAACACACTTATGAATGACATACCACGAATAGGCTTTTCCCGGCAAGGCAGTTTTGGGGATGGCGAAGGCGTCAGGATGAAAAATTATCGATCGATAAGGTCGTGTTGAGGGCTTGCGATAGCGTCGTGAAAACCAAATCATTGGTAGGCGGGATCATATTGCGGATTTGCCGGTTTATGCAGACGACGGAGTCTAGCTCGTTGAGCGGCGCGCTCCGGAGAATCCCTATGTTCTCAGCGCTTAAGATAAAGTTGGGCATAGCGGACGTAATTTTCCGCTGTTTTTTTGAATTGTTCTATTTCTTCCGGAGTCAGGTCGCGCTTATATCGCGCCGGAGTTCCCAGCCAGAGGGTATAAGGAGGGATGATTGTTTTCTCTGTTACCAAAGCGCGCGCGCCAACCAGCGCGCCTTCTCCAACGACAACCTTGTCCATGACGAGAGCCTGCATACCTATGAAGCATCCGTTTTGCAAAGCGCAGCCGTGCAGGATTACGCCGTGTCCGATGGTGACGTCGTCGCCGATGATCAGGGGCGCGCCGGGATCATCGGAGCTTTTACTGTGGGTGACATGTAACATACTTAAGTCCTGAACATTGCTGCGCGCGCCGATACGGATGGAGTTTACGTCGCCTCGCGCCACGCAATTGTACCAGACGCTGCTTTGGGGGCCGATTTCCACATCGCCGATTATAACGGCCGTCTCGGCTACGAACGCAGTTTTGTCAATTATGGGGCTGTGGTTATTAAACGCGTTGATCAAAATATATCGCCTCCGACGCAAAATGAATATTTTCAGTATAGGCTTTGCCACAGAATTTTTTCAACAAAGTATTCTGGAATGCCCGTCTGAGTTGAGTTTGCGAGAGCTTATAAAAGATTAATTTGCTTGTTGCACCGCCCCCGATTTGTTATGGTAACGACTTGCGGGGATTGTTAGGCAAAAGGGAGAAAACAAGGGTGAAATTTACAAAGATGCATGGCGCCGGCAATGATTACGTATATGTAAACTGCTTTGAGGAGTCGGTCGCCGACCCGTCGCGCGCCGCCGTTCAGGTTTCTGACCGTAATTTTGGCGTCGGATCAGACGGGCTGATTCTGATTATGCCGTCGGATGCGGCCGATGCGCGTATGAGGATGTTTAATTCCGATGGTTCCGAATCGGAGATGTGCGGCAATGGTATTCGTTGTGTGGCAAAATATGTTTACGACCATGGTATTGTCTCAAAAAATGAAATAACAGTGGAAACTTGCGCGGGCATTCTGACTCTTAATCTTTCGCCCGGCCGCGACGGCAAGATTGAAAAAGTGCGGGTCAATATGGGAGCTCCGCGACTGACCAGAAGCAAAATCCCTATGATTGGCGGCGCAAATGATCAAGTTATTTCCGAACCGCTGACGATTTTGGATCGAACTTTTTTGATTACCTGCGTGTCCATGGGTAATCCTCACTGCGTTGTTTTTGTGGATGATGCGGATGTTTTTCCCGTATCGACGTATGGCCCGCTGATTGAAAACCATGAGCTTTTTCCGCGCCGAGTTAACGTGGAATTTGTCCAGGTTCTTTCGCGTAACGAAGTGCGTCAGCGAACCTGGGAACGAGGCGCGGGCGAAACCCTGGCTTGCGGCACTGGTTCCTGCGCTGTCACCGCGGCCTGTGTTCTTAACGGACTGACGGAAAAAGAGTTGGTCAATCATCTTTCGGGCGGGGATTTAGAGATGAAATGGGCCGAGGATGGCAATATATATATGACCGGGCCAGCGGTTGAAGTATTTACCGGAGAGATTGCCCTGTGACTCTTTTTACCCGGTCAACCTTTCATTCCGGTAATATTTCAGATTCATTTTTCCTGATTTTTTTCCCGCGTACAATTTGATTTTTCCGTAGTGGAAAGGCACTTTTTTATGCCACGAATCCACAACATCATAAACATTATCTTGGGAATAGTTGTTATCGCCCTAACGGCGGCCATTATTGCCGATGTGATAATTCTGCGTTTTGACAGAGAACCGCCCTTGGAAACCATCGAGGAAAACACGTCGGCAACCATGACGTCGCGCCGCCAGGATCTGGAATTCTATGCTCCTATTCTTGATAAAGGGTTGTTCGGCTCCGCTAGCCGGGGTGCCTTGTCACTGATTACCCCTCCCGCTTCCTCAAGCAGCCGCGCCGCGCCGCTTGCGGCTTCTTCGGAGTTGCTGTTGCTCGGAACGTCAACGGGTTCGTTTCGAGAAAGCTTTGCTTTGGTGAAAAATGCTGTTAGCCAAGAAGAACGGGTTTTCAGATTGGGAGACATGGTTTTCAATGCGGGTCGTCTCGTTTCGGTTGAGAGAGAACGCGTTTTTATCGAGTCAAACGGTAGAAAGATGGAATTGCTTACTCCTCTGGCTTCCGCTTCGACAGAGCCTGCAAGCAAGGGAGAAAAGAGCGCTTTTGGTTCGTCCGTAAGCGGTTCGGTATCAAGAGTTATAGATAAGCGCGTATTAAACGCGGCCATGGATAACATAAGCCAGACCATGACAGACGCCCGCATGTTGCCTAATCAGAAAAATGGCAGAGTCGAGGGATTTAGAATTTCCGAAATCAAATCCGACGGCATCTTTGCGAAATTGGGTTTAAAGGATGGCGATATTTTATTGAGGCTTAACGATTTTCCCGTAAACTCACCGGACAGCGCTCTTCAGTCGCTTGTCGCCCTGAAAGGGCAAAATAGTATCACGCTTGATTTGCTGCGGGACGACAGGCCTGTGACGTATAGTTTTGATATAAGATAGTTTTTAGTTCCGATGCGGAGGCGAGTTTGACACGATATCTGATTCGAATTTTATTCATTCTGTTGCTGACGCTTCAGCTTTTTTCGTCGCAGACCTCGGCGGGTGCCAAGGGAGTGGTGCTTAACTTCAACGAAGTGGATATAGCCACCATGGTGAAATTTATCAGCGACCTAACAGGCAGAAACTTTATCCTTGACGATAGGGTCAGGGGAAAAATCTCCGTTTACTCTCCGTCAAAGCTTTCCATCAACGAAGCTTATGATGTTTTTGTCTCGGTGCTTGAGCTTAAAGGATTTACCGTAGTACAGACTGGTAGGGTGGCCAAAATCATACCCATCGCCAATGCAAAGCAATCGGGCGTTAGGCTGTTGCCTCAGGGAGAGCAAGCACCGGTTAACGAAAGCTATGTCGCCCAAGTGGCCAAACTTGAGACAATAACCGCTCAGGAAGCCGTGAGTTTTCTGCGACCGTTGGTTTCAAAAGATGGTTATCTGTCAGTGTTTGGGCCTGGGAATATGATTCTCATGGTGGATTCGTCGATCAACATACGTAAATTGCAGGCCATATTGGCGGATATTGATACTGAACGGACCCGCGACGGACTGGAAATTATCTATTTGAAAAACGCTTCGGCAGATAGCGCCGCGGTCGTTATTCGTCAGTGGCTCACGGGCGGAGCCGATAGACCCGCCGGACAGGCTGGTAGCGTTTCCGCCGGAACAGGAATGGGAAACGTTATCGCCGATATGCGCTTAAATGCCCTTCTGGTATTCGGCAGCGACACAATCAAAAAATCTGTTCGGGAAATGGTTGCCAAACTGGACGCGCCTCCTCCCGAAACGGGCGGGAAGGTTAACGTCTATTATCTCGAAAATTCTGATGCCGTGGAAATGGCAAAAGTACTGGACGATGTGATCAAGGGTAGTTCTAGCGGCGCGTCTGCGATCCCGCGGGATTCCGGAGCTTCGCTGACCGTAGCCGGATCGCAGGCCTCCCCGTTTGACGCCGGCAGAATCAGCGTTACGGCGGACAAATCATCCAACTCTTTGGTTATCATGGCGTCCAATGCGGATTACACTAATCTTGCTCAGGTGATCAAAAAGCTGGATCGCAGAAGCAGACAGGTTTTTGTAAAAGCGCTTATCGCCGAGGTTTCCTTGGACAAAACGCGGGAACTAGGGATTCAGAGCGGAGCTATCGGAGGGGCCGCCCTGAACAAATATCTGACTGTGGCGGGTCTGTACGATCCCCAGAATACTCTTTCCATGTTAGGCGGGGCGTTAGACGCCCTGTCAAACGTAGTCTCTCCCG
>JGI994J12354_10002398_pt1 | contig 18348 bp, 13 predicted proteins | sample IntmicLarv3ML3BL_FD_12354 | JGI IMG/M metagenome (IMG submission 12354)
ACCGCCAAATGGCGAAAAAGGCGGTCGGCCACGCAAAGATGACCGAATGATGCTGAATGCTATCATATGGCTTGCAAAAACAGGTTGCCAATGGCGCGAAATACCGGAATGTTACGGCAAATGGGAAGCAGTGTACGCACGGTTTCGCAAATGGCAAAATAGTGGATTGCTTGAGCGTATCTTCCATGCTTTGAACGCTGACGCCGACATGGAAAATCTTAGTATTGATTCTACTTGTGCAAAGGTGCATGAAAGCGCTAATGGCAATAAAAAGGGGTTGTAAGCAAAGCCGTTGGACGCTCAAAGGGTGGACTGAACACAAAGATTCATGCAATTGTGGACGGTTTGGGCAACCCGGTGGAATTTTTGCTGTCACCCGGAAATGACCACGATTCTTCACATGCCATAGCAATTCTTTCCAAAATAGATATTGTCGGGAGCAACGTATTGGGAGATAAGGCTTATGGTGCAAAAGCCATCCGCGATTTTATCGCTGAACAGGGCGCAACTTATGACATTCCCCCACAATCCAACGCAAAGAATCCATGGAATTACGACAAACATAACTACAAAGAACGTCACTTGGTTGAATGCTTCTTTCAAAAACTCAAATGGTTCCGCCGTGTCGCCACTCGTTATGATAAGTCTGACGATTCTTTTTTGGCCTTTGTGATTATAGCCGCAATTACAATTTTGCTTAAATAATAGTTTTTTAACAAGACCTATACTATAAAACCGAAAAATAAAAAAACCGAAAATCTTTGATGAAAGAATCAAAAATTTCGGTTTTTTATTTTTACTGTTTTATAGGCGGCAAATGTTATTATTATACATTTTATCTATTTCGGCTATAGCTTTTTGTGTCAATTCCTCGACCTTGGAGAAATTTGTGGCGCTTATATAAAATTTTTCGAGTTTATCGTGTGTGGCTTTAGCCTCTGCCAAAAGCTCTACAGATCGGTTTATCATTTGAGTTTTAGCTTTCAGGTTAAACCTTAAACGCTTTTTACATGTTTTTAGCTTGTCATTATCAGTAAAACGGCGGTAGTTTACTATTCGGTAAGCATCTATACTGTTTGTGAAATCGTGATGGACATTGGATGTCACAAACCCGAGAGACAGCTCGGGAATAAATATATGTTCAGGTGTTCCAAAAGGATTCAGCGGGCAGTAGGAGCTTATTATGTTATATCCTGCACCAAGCGCATGGCTTTTTACTGCCTGCAAAATAGTGCCGGAAACAGCGCCGAAATCGTCATTTATAATGTATATACGCCCGCATATTTTTTTTGCAGAATCTGCAAAGGAATAAACACCTTTGTTGCTTACGGCGGAAAAAACCCGAATTTTCTCTTTACCCAAGCCTTTTTTACTTGACTTAAACTCTTTTTCTGCCAGCCTTTCACAGTATTTTTCAAGCTTTACGCTGTTCACACAGTCAGCGGCTGTTTTGCGCGCATCGGTCGAAAGTGCGGCCGCCGCTGCTAAAAAGCGGCAGCAATTACTGTGATACTTTGTACATTCCCTCGAAAGATGTATTATTTCTTTTCTGTTTTCGAAAAGTTCATTTTTATCCCAGCAGGAGGTTATGTCTATTATAGACTCAAAAGCACCGGGATATTTAGGCTCAATTACATGTGATGGTGCGCATAAAACAAAAAATAAGGCTGCAGCAAAACCAATTTACAGGCAGTTTTGCTGTAGCCTTAGCAGATTTTACTGTACCGCTGTTTCGGGTTCGGNATTTTTCAGCTGGCGCTTCAATCGCCTTGCCTGACGTTTTTGCTTACCTTCCTCCAGCATTAGATAGAATGTGGGGAGCAGCAGCAATGTAAGAATTGTTGCTGCAATCAGGCCGCCTATAATAACTACAGCCATACCCTGCATAATTTCGCCTGCACTGCCTATTCCCAAACCCTCGGGAATTATTGAGATAAGCGTTACACAGGTTGTCATAAGAATAGGACGGGTTCGGCTTATACCGGCAGTTACCAGAGCTTCTCTTACCTCCATGCCTTCTTCATTTTGCAGCATTGCCACAGTATCTATATANAAAATACTGTTGTTTATAACTGTGGTAAACAGCANCAGGAAGCCTATCAGCGATGTCATGCTGAAGGTTATGTCAAACATTCGCATGAGCATAAAGGCGCCGATCATGGAGAATGGGATGGAAATCATAACAACAAGCGAGAATCGGGTGGATTCAAACTGCATTGCCAAAACCATAAACATAAGAAGCAGAGCAGTTAAAATAGCATTTATGATGGAGGTGAATTCTTCTCGCATCATTTCGTCAGAAGATGCAGCAGCAATAGAAACACCTGCGGGTAAATCAAGGGTGAGAACCTGCTCGTTTACAGTAGCCTGCGCAGTAAGTCTGGTAGCAAGAGTGGGTTGGCCGGAAACTGTAATACGGTATTGGCTGTCCAAGCGGTGAATGCTTTGCGGGTTGGTGGTGTATTCAATAGCCGCAATATCCATAAGCGGAATTTCCCCGAAAGGAGAGCTTATACTCATGGCAGCTATATCGGTAACATCCCTGTAATGGTCTCTGGGGAATTCTACACGCACATCATAATCGCGGGAACCGGCGGTTATTGTTGCGGCTTTGTTGCCGCCCGCTGTTGAATATATGGTGCTTATTACCTGCAACGGGGTAAGACCGACAGAAGCGGCCTTGACAGGGTCTACCACAACCTCGGCCCGGGGGTTTGTAGCAGTAGCGCTTGATGCGATATGCGATATATCAGGGTTTTGGTGAAGCAGAGCTTCCACCATGAAGGATGCTTCCTCCAGCGCTTCTCTGTTTGTACCCTCAAGGTTTACCTCAATGCCGGCGGAAATCATTTCGGTTTGGCTGTATGATGAAATAGAAATATTATAACCCGGCCAGCCGGCAGTGTCTTTTTTCCACTGCTCTACAAGGTCAATGGTTTTTATACTGCGGTTGCTTTTCAGGTAAGCGGTTACACTGGCAGAACCGCTTGATGCTCCTTCCATCATACTAACAGCAGAACCCGAACCACCGCCTCTCAGCGAGTAATGGTCAACATCAGGGTGCTCGGCAACCATTTTTTCAATAGGCAGCAAAGCTTCGTTTATAGCTTCCAGTTTAAGGCCGGGTTTTAAATCTACAGTTATATTTATAATTCCTTCATCAGTAGCGGCCATAAGCTCGTAGTTTAGGGTAAGTGCAAGGCCGATAGAGCCGACAAGCATAACAACTGCAACAATAATAACCAGTACCTTGTGGTTAAAGGTTTTTTGCAGGAAGGAAGAATAAGATTTCTGAGTCTTTTTAAGCAAGCGGGACATCAAAATGTCCTTTTTCTCCTGTGGCTTAAGCCAGTAAAACAGCAGAGGAACAACAGTAAGAGCGCTCATAACAGAAGCTGCGGAGGCAAAAACAATTGTAAGGCCAAGCTGCTTGAACATTTGCCCCGCCATTCCGGACATCAGCGCCATAGGCAGGAAGGTAACCATAGCGGCCAGTGACCCTGCAATCTGGGAGGTGGTAACAACTCTTGTACCTTCTATAGCGGCTTCCTTGGCTGTTTTTACTTTGTTTTGCACAGCAAAGCAGCTGTCTATAACAACAACCGAGTTATCTACCATGTTTCCTATTGCTATAATAAGCGCACTCAGGGAGACAATGTTAAATGAAAATCCAAGTGCATTCATAAGTATTAATGTAGTCAAAAGAGATACCGGGATTGACACACCTATAATTACAGATGCTTTAATATCGCCAAGGAATACAAACAGGACAACCATGGCAAGCACTATAGCTATAGCCAAGGTTGAAACAACAGTGGAAATTGAATCCATTACCTGATCGGCAGAGTTGTTCACTATTTTCAGGTTTACGCCGCTGTCTTTTTTGTTAAGCTCATCTACAACCTTGGCAATGTCATTGCAGACACCAATGGTACTGGAGCTTTGGCGCTTTTTTATGCCTATGTTTATATTTTGGTCGCCGTTGTAGCGGCTTACAGATGTTGCCTCCTCGGTAGCTTCATATATATTGGCAACATCGGAAAGGCGGATGACATCTCCTGTAGGAAGTGTTATAGGAACATTTTTGAGACTGTTTATAGAGCTATACCTTACACTGCCCTGCAGAGAAAGGTTCTGGTCGGCTCTCTGTGTACTGCCGATAGGCAGAGAAAAATCTGCCGAGGAAACAAAGCCTATAATAGTGGACATATTTAGATTATACTGCTTTAGCAGTTCTTGGTTAAGCTCCACGCTGACATAGTTTTTCTGCCCGCCGGAAACATCTACAGAGGCTACTCCCGAAAGCTTTTCAAATTCGGGAACAATTTTATCCTCCACATAATAAAGCAAATCCAAATCTGCCGTAGTTGTAGCCGAAAGAGACATCGTGTCCATCATATCATTTATATTTATCTCTATTATCATCGGCTTGTTTGCATCATCGGGCAGATTGTTGACATTCATATTTATTTTTTCCTGCAAATCCATATGGGTAACATCCATGTTTACACCATAATTCATCTCCAAAACAATCAGGGACATGTTTTCGCTGGAAATAGATTCAATATGCTTAACACCGCTTTGGGTGGCTATAGCTTCTTCAATAGGTTTTGTTACAAGGCTTTCAACATCTTCGGGGCCGGCACCGGGGTAGACAGTGGCTATTACTATCATAGGCACTTCTATTTCGGGCATAAGCTCAACCGGCGCTGTAAAAATAGCGGACACACCAAATACCACCAGTGCCAGCGCTATCATGCAAATGGACACAGGGCGGTTTATTGCCAGCTTGGCAAAATTAATCATGTTTGTGATCAGTCCCTTTCCTTGTATGGGGAATTTCGTAAAAAGCGAAACCCTTTATGGCGTTATATTTTTGTATAGATAAAAAAGAAAGCAATAAAAATTGTTATTTAGCTTTTTATTCTGCAATTTTTACAGGCGCACCGTCACGCAGCTCGGGACTCCAGCTGGATATTACAGACATACCTGTGCTTACACCGGAAAGTATTTCTGCATATTCTTCATTTACAATTCCTGTTTCTATAGACTGTATTTTGGCAAAGCCGTCCTCCAAAACATATACATATGCTTCGTTGTTTCTGTAATATATGTTTGAAATCGGCAGCAGAACAGCGTCACCTGCTTTGTTAATATCGGTAGAAACTATAACTGTAGAGCCTGTAAGCAGCAAAGCTGCCGAATCCTCTACAGTAGCCTTTACAAGGAACAGGCCGTTAGCGGGATTAACCATTGTGGAAATTTCGGTTATATTACCATCGTAAAACCGGCCGCTTTTTTCTACATTGACAGTGCCGCCTATTTCCATATTGCCGCGCACGGACTCCGGCACGCTGAAAGAAACCACCATGCTGTTTTTATCGGATATAACATAAGCGGGAGCCTGCTGAGAAGCAATACCAAACGGCTCGACATTTTTCTGTTCAATAATACCGCTTATCGGCGCTGTAACAGTTGCGTTGGAAAGGTCATCCTGCAATTTTCTCAGCGCTATGTACTGGTCACTCATATTTGTGTTAAGCTCTGCCATTTTAATAGAGTTGTCTATGCTTGCGGCGCCATCCTCAATAGCGGCCTTAACGGCATCTAATGTATCTTGTGCCTGTTCTACGGCAAATTTTGCTCTTTCCTCGGCAAGATCAGCCTGAACGGTAGCGTCACGGAATTGGTCAAGCTGTGCCTCGGTATAAAAGTCTCTCGGGCCATCGGAGTTTGCATCATGCCATGCTTTTCGGGCGCTTCTGGCAGCTACGGAAGCTGAGTCCAGAGCGCTTTTGGCTGTTTTAAGCGCAGCCTGTGCAGCTATAAGATTAGTATTAGTGCCATTCTCCAGGCTGTTTTCGTAGGTTTCCTTGCTTTGCTGGGCAACATCAAGTCCGTGCTGTGCCTTGGCAGCGGCAGAGCCTAAAGCGGCCTGCATTTGTGAAATAGAAGACCTCAGCGCATCTGCGTTTATTTCGCACAAAACATCGCCCGCCTCAACATGGTCGCCCACATTAAAGTTTGCGGTTATAACCTCTCCGGGCAGTTTTGGGAAAACATTAACCTGCTGACCGGGTTCGATTTTGCCTATAAAATCACTGGAAAGGGATATGCTGCCTTTTTTGGGAGTATATACATCGATATAAACATCTTTTTGCACTACTTCTTCATCGGCAGTGCCTCTGTCATTATAAAGAGTAATGCCGGCAAAAACACCAATGATAAGTACCATAGTAAGAAGAACGGGAATGACTTTGCTTTTCAAATTATAGCCCTCCATATTGCTTATTGATATATTAAAATCACTTATGAAAAGGGGAAAATCTCAAAAGTGATTTCTGATAGGTAAAATTAATTTTATATAAATTAGCAGAACAAGAAAATTGGCAAGCCTTCGGGCCGCCGGGGTAAAAAACTCCTAGTTGGCAAAAACTATCATTCCGCCGTATTCTGTAGAAAAATGTATAAATCCGCTTTTGTCTATTGAATATTTCTGGTTTTCAAGCGGAATGTACTTTTCGCTTTTGCTGTCATATCTATAAAGAGTCAGGCTTTTGCTGTCCAGTTTTTTAAGGTCAGGCTTGGCGGCGACAGAGACTGTCATGCCATAACTGCCGTTCTGCTCAAGCAATATAGCCGAGTAGCCTTTGGGGAATTGCTTTTTGATTTTTTCGGCAGCGGAGGAGATGTTGCTGTGTACAGTGTATACACCGAGTTTTATGGTTTTATTTGAACTTTTTATAAGCGTTGGATTAATTTTTATCTGTCCCTGCACTGCTTTTTCGCCGCGAAGAGTTTGAAAAGTAATAGCAAGCGAAACTTTTTCTTCTTTTGCTATATCGCCCGAGGTACTAAGTGCCTTGGCAGAAACAAGGGGAATATTTTTATATGTAAGCTTTGCATTATTGCCGCCGGCTTTTTTTATAGCGTTTCTTACATCATACCGCAGGGAAACAGCGGAGATTTCTTCGCCTTTATTAAGAACCGGAACCTGCAGGCTGCTCAGTCTTTTTTCAAGGGCGTCCATNTCCACGTCATCNACCTTTACAGCGGCAATAACGGTTACAACACATGTGGAGGATTTTCCGTTTTCTACNCTTGCGGTTATGGTAGNTGTACCGGGTTTCAGCGCCTCTATCACACCCTTGGCACTGACAAAAACAGTATCATAGTCGGATGAATCCCATGTGATTTCCGCATCATGGGCATTTCTGGGCAAAACATGCGCTGAGAGTGAACTTGTGTGGCCTTCTCTCAGGGTTGCTGTAGCGGCGTTCATAACTACTTCGCGTACTTTTATTTTTTCAGGCAGCGGAGAAGGAGCAGACGCAAACGAATGTACAGAAAAAAGGCACAGAAACACAATTGATAATATAATTTTTCTCATTTTAAAATACAATCCTTTATAAAAGTTTAAAAACTGATTAAAAAACAGAGTAACACAAAAAATATTAAATATTTGTATTTTAATTGTTGCTGAAAACTCTGCATTATTAATTATATTTATTTTATCTTATATTGGCAATGTATAAATTGTAAACAATTGCTTAATGTTGTATTTGACTTCATAAAATAATTTGCTATACTAATAGTAAAATCACTCATAATTATAGTAGCAAAGAAAATGTAAAGAGTGATTTTCAGTTGGACAGAATTAATTTGAGATGCAAGAACATTTTTAAAATTGGACTTGATATAATGCAAAAGTGAGGGGTTGCTTTTGCATTAATTGATAAGTTTTATTTAAAAGGGTAGGGTGATACTTTTGTATAATGAAGCGGTTGATAAAATAATGGATATGAATCTTATTGTGGCAAAGGTACACAGGCTTATAAAAGAACAGCCGGATGATATGTGCTCATTGTCCCCCATGCAGATGCTTGCGATGACGGCCTTGTACAAGCACAAATCACTTAATATGACACAGCTTGCTGATTTGCTCGGTATTCCCCGCCAGCAGCTTACAAAAATTATAGATGCGCTTGTTGCGAGGGAATTTGTTGAAAGAAAGGTTGCGGCTAATAACCGCAAGCTTGTTCTTGTACAATTGTCGCAAAAAGGCGAGGATTTTACATATTCTGTTTATTGCAGCAGGCACAGGCAAATGCTTGATTTTATGGAAATGCTCTCGGATGAGCAGAGAATTACTTTTTTGGAAGCATTTGAGCAAATAAAAAGTATTTTGTTTGATATTGGGCTCAAAGTATAAATATAGGTGAACATAAAAACGGGGAGGTGTAAAGGCAGTTTGCTTTTACACTTCCCTTATACAATAAACTAATCTTCAAAAGAAGTTCATTCTTAAGTAAAGAAATTTGGTTTTTTGCAATTATGTCCCGAAAACAGAAAAAACAAATTCATTTTAAGCATTGTAATATGCTTGTAACCTTGAAAATGTATGATATAGTTAGTATATAAATAGATTTATTACAAGCAATTCTTTGTTTTGAGCTTGTGAATTTTCGGATGAATACAATGTACAGCTTGAAACCAAAGTAAGAAAACTATAAATTAAAGAATGGAGGAAACGATTTTATGTCCGAGCTTTTGAAAGAGAACCAGCGGCTGAAGCTTGAAAAAATATTGCTGGAACACGAGATAAAAAAAGTGTTTGATGTGATACATTCAGAACCCGAACTGGAGGAATTGTTTTTTTCTGTCTTTGAAAAGCATGAAAACATAAAGCGCAGTGTGATTTTTTGACAAAAAACAAATATGCGCAAGCTCAAAGCGGGGGTTTTCTCCCCAAAAATATTCAATCCTGTAATTTTCTGTTGACCCTGCCAAATATTTCTTTTATACTATAAGGTATAAATAAAAGCGGAGAAATAGATTTTTTAGCAAATGCTTTAAATATCTTTTTTCGGAATAGCACCGGTTTGTATTTTATATATGAAACGAAAAGCTTATACTATAGTCAAAATCTTTGGTTATGCTGCGGGCAGTTTCATTTGCATAAAAGCCGGCTGTAGTTGCAATACGTTTGCAGAGGAAGGTTTATGGAGAATATCAGTATTGCTATACTTGGAAGATTTAATATAATTGTGGACGGTGAATCTATATTGCCGTACATTGGCAATTCTTCCAAGAGCATCGCCTTGCTTAAATATTTGATTCTTAATAAAGGCGGGTCATCATCTGTTTATAATTTGATAGACACTTTTTGGGCAGAAAACGAGAAAAGCAATAATCCCGAAAGTGCACTTAAAACAATGGTAAGCCGCATAAGGACAAATCTTGCAAAGGCAAGTCCCAAGCTTAAAAACTGTATTTTATCAGAAAGCAAATCTTATAGCTGGAACTTTGACATTCCGTGTGATGTTGACGTGTTCCGGTTTGAAGTTATTTGCAGGGAACTGAAGGAAAGTACAGAGTTTAACGAAGAAATTCGCAACAAGTATATTGAAGTGCTGGATATTTACGGGGGAGATTTATCGTACTCCGATTTTGGAGAGGACTGGATGGCAGGCCGCAGCATGTACCTGCACCATTTATATCTTCAAACAGTGTACAGCTATATAGAAAAGCTAAAAGAAACCGAGGATTACGAATCGCTGATACATGTGTGCCGCATAGCGCTGGATATAGATGCTCTGGATGAGCAGCTTAATCTTGAGCTTATGACAGCGCTAAAAAAAGGCGGACGCAACAGCGCCGCGCTGTTACAGTACAGGCATATAACAAATGCTTATTACAAGCGCCTGGGAATAGATCCCTCCGAGAAAATACTGGGATTTTACCGGGACTTGGTAAAATCTGATTTTGCGGCAGAGGCCGATATAAAAACTATAATTGAAGATTTGTACGATGATGACGACGATGATGAAAAAGGCGCATTTGTATGCGATTATTCAATATTTAGAGATGTATACAAGCTTCAGGTAAGAAATTTGGAGCGTTATGATAATAAAATGTTTATCACGCTTGTAACTATCAGCCACTCATTCGATGAAGAGTTTGAGCCAATGGTACTTGATGGTATAATGCGTGAGTTGCTTAAAATTTTGCATCGTTGCCTGCGCAAGGGAGATACAATTACCAAATATAGCCATGCACAATACGCTATGCTGCTGCCAATGGTAAGCTATGCCGGCGGAAGCATGGTAATCGGCCGTATAAAGAAAATGTTTTACAAAAAATACACTGACAATAGTGTAAAAATAAACTTTCAGTTTAGAAGCACAGTAAACAAAGACAAGAATTGACAAGAAGGAGAGAAGCTAAATGGAAAATTTTGAATTTTATGCACCTGCCAGAATTATTTTCGGCAAGGATTCACAAAATGATATAGGCGCACTTTTGAAGCCGTATGCCAAAAAGGTTTTGCTGCATTATGGCGGCGGAAGTATTAAAAAAAGCGGCCTTTATGACACAGTTACAAAATCTCTTAAAGACAGCGGTGTTGAATTTGCCGAACTTGGCGATGTAATGCCAAACCCACGGCTTTCCCTTGTTTACAAAGGAATAGAGCTTTGCAAACAAGAAAATGTGGAGCTTATTCTGGCTGTAGGCGGCGGCAGCGTAATAGATTCTGCCAAAGCAATAGCTATGGGAGTGTATTATGACGGAGATGTATGGGACTTTTACGAAAAAGGAATTGAGATTGAAAAAGCTCTGCCTGTCGCTACAGTTCTTACTATACCGGCAGCGGGAAGCGAATCCAGCGGCGATACTGTAATAACAAACGAAGAAAAGAAAATGAAGCTGGGATACGGCGGGCCTAAGCTAAGGCCGGTGCTTAGTGTTATGAATCCCGAATTATTCTTTACTTTGCCGAAAAACCAGATAGCGAACGGCGTTGCTGATATGATGAGCCATGTTTTTGAGCGCTATTTTACAAATACAACACATACAGACCTGACAGACAGGCTGTGCGAGGCTACACTTAAAACTGTTATACAAAATGCACCGATTGTTTATGCTGATCCCCAAAATTACGACGCATGGGCAGAAATCGGTTTTGCAGGTACAGTTGCTCACAACGGACTTGTTGGTATGGGACGCGAGCAGGACTGGGCCTGCCACAATATGGAGCATGAGCTAAGCGCTATTTATGATATTGCTCATGGTGCCGGCCTTGCTATACTAACACCGGCTTGGATGAAATATGTTTACAAGGACAACATAAACATGTTTGTGCAGTTTGCAGTAAATGTAATGGGAGTGGACGGAAGCTACAGAGATGCTGATGCAATAGTTCTTGAGGGTATAAACCGCCTGCGTACATTTTTTGACAGTCTTGATCTGCCGGCAAAACTATCTGAAGTTGGCATAGAAGAAAAAGATTTTGAGCTTATGGCAAAAAAATCCACCTGGATAGAATATGGCAATGGCGAATTCCCGATAGGCGGACTCAAAAAATTAAAGTGGCAGGATGTTCTGGAAATTTACAAAATGGTTAAATAGGAGTTTTTTCTGTTATAAAGAAGCCGAGGCGGGTAACCGCTTCGGCTTCTTTATTGCGTTTTTTAGTTTGCTATATACTTTAAAAAGTGATTTTTCACCAAATACAATCAATTTTTAAGCGGAACATTTTGAAATTGATTGTACAATACACAGAAATCAGGCAGGACAGTCTTTGAATTTGCGAATAAAAGTGGAGAAAGCAAAATTGTCTTGGTTATTTTCACATTATTATTTGCCGATTTATATTTGATAGAATTAGCATCGCAAGTCTGTTTTTTGTAAAGAAACTGTTTTCATAGTGCTTTTTCATAAAAATAAGGGGTAAAATCCATTTTAGCGCAAAGAATAGACAAAAAATCAAAACCAAATCCACAAATTTTGATAAATTACACTAGGCAAAAGGTAAATCTTTTGTTAAAGTAAATACATTCTATCGAGCCGTTAATTGTTTTTTGTACAACATATATAAAACGGATTGAAAGACAAAAATGATTTTGAAGGGGGGAAGATGATTCATTTGCATATTACAAAGAACGCAAGAAATGCATAATGGATCATAAAAAAAATATGGCAAGCACAACCTCAACTATTGCAAACACAAAATCAAACAGCAAGTGGAGATCGATAAAACGCCGTCTTAATATGGATTGGCAGTTGTATCTGATCATTGCGCTTCCGCTAATATGGCTCATAGTATTTATGTATGTGCCTATGTATGGCGTGCAAATCGCATTCCGCAAATTTCAGGCTACAAAAGGTATTATGGGCAGTGACTGGGTAGGAATGGCAAACTTTATAAAGTTTTTCGGAAGCTACAATTTCCAGAAAATTATAGTAAACACACTTGCTATAAGTGTTTATGACCTAATTCTGGGATTCCCGTTTCCTATTATTCTTGCTTTACTCATTAATAACTGCTTGAAGCCTTGGTTTAAAAAGGCTTCGCAGATTATTACATATATGCCTTACTTTATTTCTACAGTTGTTATGGTTGGTATGATAATTCAGTTTACATCACCTCGTGTTGGTATAATAAACTTTGCTCTTATGGGCATGGGGCGTGACGCTGTTGACTTTATGGCTAACCCAGGTTATTTCCGGCATATTTATGTATGGACGAATATATGGCAAGGTACAGGCTGGAATGCGATACTTTATCTTTCGGCGCTGTCGGCCATTGACCCCGGACTGCATGAGGCCGCTATGATAGACGGCGCAAGCCGCTTTAAGCGAATGATTCATGTTGATTTCCCGGGAATAGTTCCAACAATAACAATTCTGCTTATACTTCGCGCAGGGCAGATAATGAACGTAGGATTTGAAAAAGTTTTCCTCATGCAGAATTCACTTAACTTGGATACTGCAGAGCTTATTTCAACTTATGTTTACAAGGTAGGTCTTGCGTCGGCGGCGGCAGATTTCTCATATGCCGCATCCATAGGACTATTTAACTCAATAATAAACCTTGTACTAATTGCGTTTGTCAACTTTGTTTCCACTAAAACAAGCGAAACCAGCTTGTGGTAAGAGAGGAGTAGGTAATAATGAAAAAAAATCATATTAAAGATTCAGCCGGTGACCGCATTTTTAACATTACAAACGACATGCTCCTTTTATTGGGAACATTGATTGTACTTTATCCGCTTGTGTATATACTCAGTTCTTCGTTTTCATCACCAAAAGCGGTTTCTACAGGTCAGGTTTTCCTCTGGCCGGTTGACCTGTCTATTCGAGGTTTTGAAGCTGTTTTTGAGCACAAGGCGATTTTGACAGGATTTAGCAACACTATATTCTATACTGTAGTCGGAACACTTATAAATATATTCATGACATTGCTGGCAGCTTATCCGCTGTCCAGAAAAACAATGCCCGGACGCCGTATAATACTCTTCCTGTTCACATTCACAATGATATTCAATGGCGGTCTTATCCCGACATACATACTTATAAGCAGAATGGGTATGATTAACACTCGTTGGGTTATGCTTATTCCTCTGGCAATGAATGTATACAATGTAATTATCTGCCGTTCTTTCTTCGAATCAACGATACCGAATGAATTGGTAGAGGCCGCTCAGATAGACGGATGCAGTCATATACGTTTTCTCGCACAGATGGTAATACCGCTTTCCAAAGCTATTATTGCGGTTTTGGTTCTGTACTACGCTCTTGGCCACTGGAACCAGTATTTCCAGGCATTCATTTACATTACAGACCGTGCCAAGTTCCCGTTGCAGATTGTACTGCGAGATATTCTGGTATTAAACTCGGTTAGTGATATTATTGCCGACCCGCAACTATATGCGGCAAAGCAGGGAATGGCTGAGCTGCTCAAATTCTCGCTGATAGTTGTATCCAGCGCGCCGTTTATGATAGCGTACCCATTTGTTGCAAAGCATTTTGTACAGGGTGTTATGATAGGCTCGGTTAAGGGATAATACATTAAATAATTGAAAAATTTATTTTAATTTTTCCACAGCTCGGCAATTTGTAAACAAAATGTCACAATATAGTTTAAAATTTTTGTTGACATTGTACTCAGGGCGGGTTATAATCAGGCAGTATCCGGGTGGCGGATGCTAGTTGCCCGGCTATTAAATAAGCTAATAAATGTTAAATGGAGGATTGAAAATGAAACGTAAACTGGTATTCCTTTTAGTAGCAGTTATGCTGGCAAGCATGTTCGCAGCTTGCGGTAGCAGCGGAACTACTACAAGTAGCGGAGGTGCAACTACTTCTTCCGGTACTACAGACACTCCGGCAGCAGATGGTGGTATCGAAATTTCGGCACCCGGCGAACTCCCGATAGTTAAAGAAACTGTACCACTGTCAATCTTTGCCATGCAAAATGTAAACGTAGAAGATTATGATGATAACAAAATGACAAACTTTATGGAAGAGCAGACAGGCGTGGAGATTTCCTGGCAGCTCGTTCCTGAAAAAGACGGCATTCAAAAGATTAATCTTATGCTTGCCAGCCAGACAGACCTTCCTGATGTATTTATGAACAACCAGATTACAGCTGACGTTGTTGCCGACATGGCTGATCAGGGTGTATTTATTCCTCTGGATGACATGATTGAGCAGGACGGCTTCTGGTATAAAGAAGCTATGGAAAAAGACCCGCTTCTGGCTACAATAAACGTACTGCCTGATGGCAAGCGTTACACCATGCCTCGTGTTGTTAAATCCATTCCTAATGAGACTTCCGGCCGTGGCTGGATAAACAAAGTATGGCTTGATAACCTCGGTCTTGATATCCCTACAACAACAGACGAGTTTTATGAAGTGCTTAAAGCTTTCAAAACAGGCGACCCGAATGGAAACGGCAAAGCCGATGAAATTCCTATGATCGGTGCTTCTGTTACAGGCTGGCACTCCAACCCAGATGAGTTCCTTATGAACTCCTTTATTCAGTACAACAGGGATATGCCTGTTCATATCAGAGACGGCGAAATCCGTGCTTCTTTTGACAAACCTGAATTCCGCCAGGGTCTTATTTATATGAACATGCTCTGCTCCGAAGGTCTTCTTGACGGTGCAAGCTTTACTCAGGATCAGACACAGCTCAAACAGATATTTGATAACGAAGATGATGCTCTTATCGGCTTTGTTCCCGGCGGCGGTACATTCCAGTACGCTTCCATGGACGGCGAGCGTGTTCGTGAATATATACCTCTTTCTCCTCTTAAAGGACCTGAAGGTGTACAGCTTGCTTGGTATAACCCCTATGGCAGCTATGGTGTAACTGACTGGGCGATAACAAATGCTTGCGAAAATCCACGAGTTGCTTTCAAATTTGCCGACTACATGTACAGCCGTGAAGTTTGTATGCGTAACCGTCTTGGTGAACCCGGTGTTGATTATTTGATTCCTACAAACGGCGAAATAGCTGTTGACGGCGAAGAAGCTACATATATTCCTGTTCTCCTTTGGGGTTCTGTACAGAAGTCCCACTGGAACGAGCGTGGTCCGGCTTACAACGATTTTGACAACAACCTTGTAAAAGGCGATAATCCATACGAGTTGCAGCTTTATCTCTGGACAGCTACAAAAGATCACTATACACCTTTTACACCGCCAGTAGAAAATTGCTACAACAACCTCACATTCTATACAACAGAAGATGCCCGTGCACTTTCTGACGTTTGGTCCACACTTAGAGACTTTGGCCGTGAATATGTTGCCAAATTCACAACAGGTGTTGTAGACCCTAACGATGACAAAGCTTGGGATCAGTACATCAAAGAGCTTGAGAATGTTGGTTACCTTGATTGGCTCGCAATTATGCAGGCTCGTTACGATTCCGCTAACGCATAATTTTTAAAGCAAAAATATTTAAGTATAATTATAGCTGGTGTAGGCGGCGGCTGGTCTGCCGCCTGTACGGCTGTTCGGGCAGGTTATATCAATTGCTTTATTACAGAGCCTGTCCGTAAGCTATCTGGCTGATTTAGAAAAATCCTTGGACAGATATTTTACGGATAGGCTTTTGATATTTCATTATGTTTATTTTTAAATTTTAATTTAAGCGGCCGCCATTGATTGGGATTAGAAGCATATGTGCTTTTTGCTCTCCCTTTGGTCGGCGTTTTTTTGCAATATATACTCAACCCGGGCAGCCGGGTCGATATAACAAGGTTGTATTTATAACAAAAAAATTAAAAAGTGGGTTTTTCCGTTTTCCGAAAACTCTCCAAATTACTTGACTATAATGCCATATAAACCTCTTTTTTTACAATTATTTCGTATATACTAAACAATTAAGGGTATACGAATGGGAAATTATTTGATATAATATCCTGAGGAATAGGTTTTTAAAGAGAGGAGGCTGTCAATGCTAAGGGATAAACCTCGGTTTGGTGATGGAAACCAAAAAATGCTTTTTAAATATTTTATTTCTTATATAATAATAATTACAATATTATTTGTAATTATAGGCGGCTTCTCCTATATAAAAATCGTTTCGTTTAATGAAGTGAAAATAAGAGGAGAGTTTGAGGCTGCTGCATATAAAACTGTTGACAGCGTAGAGTCCGGCCTTTCGGATATTTACAGGTTTTCCAGTTCTTTTTACTCAAATCGTGAGTTAAACCGCATACGCAAGCTATCGCACATTTTCCCTACCGCCGAACATCTTGAGTTTCAGGGATTCTCGCATTTTCTGCTGCCATATGTGGACAGTGTAAATTATTTGTCCCACTTGGCTGTGTACTTCCATAATGGAGAAATATATATTGGCTCGGATATAATTGACAGTCGTCCCAGTGTTTATTATAATATCAATCTTTTGCAGTCGGGTGTGGGGTATGCCAAATGGCGTGAAAATGTGATGTCTGCAGGGAAAGGCAAGCTTTATAATTGGTATAATTCCGATCAGGGTACGTTTGAGGTTTATTACAATTTGCCTTATACCTCTGCGGGGGCAACAGTAATAAGCCGTGTTGATATGGGCGCTATTGTGGACAATTCCCCCTTTGTCGAACAGTATTCAGGCTTGGTTGCTATTTGCGATGAAAACGGCAGAATAGTGTACTCTAATTTTCCCAATACAGAGGACTTTTTTACCGGTACACAAAAAATACCGAATAATACATCAAAAATAGCTATAAAGGGAACAGATTATGAATTTGTTACTGGCATGCTTGATTCTATGAAGCTTACAGTATACTTTTTTGGAAAGTCGGAAGATGTGTACTCGGGGTTGTTTTATGCGCCGCTTATATATGTATATGCTTTAGTGCTTCTTATAGCAGTTGGACTTGCGGCAATGTTTTCAAAGCGTATAACAGACCCTATAAGCCTTATTTTGCGGCAGTTTGAAAGAGGGAGTGCTATAGCCGGCGAAGAAACGGCGGCAGGTGCAGGCTCCACAGGCTTTTTCGGCAGCGAGCTGTGCTATGTAAACCAGAGAATTTCTGCAATTACAAAGCATAATTCGGATCTTGCAGATAAAATTGAAAGCTACAACAAAACCACCAGAGAATCCTTTTTCAATAGCTTGCTCAGCGGGGATGTTCTCTCCCAGAATCAGATAAATTTTTTGCCCGAGAGAGACAGGCTGCTGTTTGAGCATGAATATTTTACTGTGGCAGTTCTTAAATATTTGAATATTGCCGAATATCTTACCTTGAATTCAGAAGAGGAAGAGGACAATTACTGGAAAATAGAGCAATCGGCCGCTAATTCCATAGAACTGCTTGAATCGTCGAGAGATATTGATATTTACTGCCATAGAATTTCCTACGACCAAATAGTTGTAGTTATGTGCGGCGACCAAAAATGCTCCGGCGAGGATTTTCTCAGAATACTTTTGCCGTTCTCGCACGAGATTAGCGCAGATTCCGGACTTAGTGTGCGCTGGGGCGTGGGCGATACCTACAAGGTTGGTGACCAGATTTATCTGTCATTTCAAAATGCCAATTACGCGCTTAATAATATGGATATATTTGACAGAAAGATTTTTGCATGGTATGAAAACATAAAAGATACCAAGAATATGCAAATTGATTATAGCTTTGATGATGAGCAGCGTCTTTGTAATGCTCTTTTGCAGGGCAATGTAAACCTCGCCAAAAAGTTTTTGAGCGAGCTTATGGACAAAAATGCAAGGATAATAGAAGCATCCAAGGCACAGAGACTGCATTTTGTTTCCGCTTTTTCCGGCACTATTTATAGAATCAATTCCCAGCTTGCGGTTGTTGATGGGGAATATGAGAAAAAAATAAGCCTTTATCTCTGGCAGATGAAAAATGTTGTTGACCCGCAGGTGCTTTTGAATTATATGAATATGCTTGCCGAGCTTTTAGCAAGCGTAATAGAAAAACGTAATGAGTGCCGGTACCAAAAGCTTTTAGGCCGGGTTACAGATTATGTGGATGAAAATTACAGCGATTCCTCGCTGTGTCTTGCAACAATTGCGGCGCATTTGCGCTTGAC
>JGI994J12354_10002399_pt1 | contig 18342 bp, 18 predicted proteins | sample IntmicLarv3ML3BL_FD_12354 | JGI IMG/M metagenome (IMG submission 12354)
CATGGGCGTACTGCCCACCATGTTCGGTGGAGAGGCGGCGGTATTCGATGTTGCCATGGTGCTCGGCTCGGATAGTGGGACTGATGCTGTTCAGAGAAATTTCGGTTTGCCCCTGAAGATGGCGACCAAGATAGCTGGCCCGGGAGAATTTTTTCTGGGCAGGATCGGTGGCATGCTCCGGTTCGTCCAGCCCCGCCAGACTGCTGCGCAAGGGGACAAAAGGCAACAGGGGGGCAATGTCGTCACTTAAGAGCGCATGGGTGGGGACGGGGTAAGGATCGTAGGCGGGGGCGATATCGGCGCTGGCAAGGGCGCAGAGCGCCTCCGGCCGCAAGGCAGATTTCTTGAAACCATAGAAAATGACCCGCTCGCGCCGCTGGGCAACGCCGTAGTTGGCGGCGAGGAGGATTTTTACGGGGACAACCAAATAGCCTCCGTCGCAGACCGAGGCAAAATCTCGCTGGATGATTTCTTTCACATCGTGGAGATTGGTTAGACCCTTTACGTTTTCAGCAATGAAGAGCTTGGGTTGGGTGAGGGCGATGACCTCGCGCATCCACATGTAGAGCTGGCCTCGACTCTCCACCGAGGGAGCCGCATCCTCCCGCTTTTTACCGGTGTGGCTTTTGTCTGAGTGAAAACCCTTGCGCTTGCCGGCTACAGAGAAATCCTGGCAGGGGAAGCCGCCGGTAACCACGGAAATGTTGGGCGGGAAAACAGTTTTCTGGCCATCTTGCTGCGCTTTGACCAAATCCACAATGCTCTCGACATGATAGATTTCTCTGGGGATATTGAATCTAGAAAAATAGCGGCTCCAGAGGATTTTTGCGTCGGGGCGAATGTCGTTGGCGAAGACTGTGTGGAATCTGGTTTTGGGTAGTGTGACCCAGTCACCATCTGACTCTGCGATGTTCCAGTGGGGATTGATTTGTGGGTTGAGACCTTGCCGCAGGACTTGAAAGCTTCCCTCAAAGCCTAAGTCCATGCCGCCGCAACCAGAAAAAAGGGACAGCACCCGTAGCGCTTCGCTGTGGCTGCTGCCGCTTTGTCGTTGTGGCTTTTCCGCATCGGCGGGGATGAGCCATGCGCCGTTGCGCTTGTGGGCTCCTGATATCCGGCCGGTGCAGCATAGTGCTTGCACGCGGCGAGTGGAAATGCGCCACTTGGCAGCCATTGTTGCCGCCGTATATTCAGCCAAGTAGACCCCTCCTTGTTTATGATATATTCTATTAGTTTTCATGGATAAAGTCAAGCGTGTCGTCGGAGAGAAGCCCATTTCGCCTACAATTAGGCAAGCCCGGTTGCTCTGGCGACAACGATAGGTGCACATATGACAAAGCCTGCGTTTTTTCGCAACTACACCTTCGTCGTGCACTCGATTTTGGAGGTGCAAAAAAGCAACTCCGACTCGTGCAGGGGGCAAAAGAAAAAATGAAGCATTGTAGGAAATTGTCAATCAGGGCGAAAAGAGCCCCCGCTGCCACATGGCAGCAGGGGCTCTTTAGCATTGCAAGGCTTTTTGCAGTGCAACTTTTTCTTAGTCGGGGAGATTGAAGTGTTTGAGGTTTTCAACGCTGAGGGTGTACTTGCCGTCCTCAATGCCTCTGATGATGGCTACGAGCCGGTCATTGGTTGGGGAGTCCACATCGTAGCGGTCACCCATGTCGCAGACAGCTCCGTTGATGGCTTTTAAGACCCTTAAATCTTGCAGCATGGCTGGCTCTCAGAGTGCGGTGAGGGCCGTGGCCTGATAAACCGGGGTGTTGGCATCCCGCTGTTCAATGGTGCTAAAGCCGGCCAGGCCGCCTAAGTCGTTGCCCTGCAGGGGCTCCAGCTTGATATTGGCAGCGTTGGCGATGTATTTGACGCATTTGAGGGCGATGGGGTTGTCCAGCACGTCGCCGAAGGTGCAGCTGAGGCAGGCATGGGCTCATAGTCGGAGAGTGAATGGAACCTGTGATAGCGCAGTTTACAACTCTCTTATGGCTTATGGAAAATTACCTCCTCAAAAAATAAATGCCGCCTTAGTTATATGCAATGCCGATGGAGTGTTCCGTTTGAAACATCCGGCGGAAATGGTCAAGGCATGTACACCTTTGCCTGCCGTTGGAGTTTGCGCAGAAGTTAAAGGCTAGTCAATTGTGACTTTGTTCTATTTATATTTTATACCTAAAAATTTGTAGAATCAATATCGAGATTTGATGAAATTTACCAAAACAAGCACTTCAATGCGAGGGGAGGAGAAGATGAAGCAGAATCTGATGTAGATAGCTGGTTTTTCGGGTTTGATCTTTCTCGGCAGAGTATTGTTTTTTCAACGATGCTGCTGGACGGAAGTTGGGCTAGAGTAATTTGCAAAATAAAATGTTGGATTTCGAAGGATTAGAAAGTTCTACTTTTTGCACAAAAGCCTTGTTTTGTGGCTTGGAATAGAGGGGAGAGAAAGGAAACCATGCGGTTTGAAGAAAATCAGTAAGTAGTTTAATTTTCTTCAGAAAATTCCCGGTGGAATGTAATTTTTTCCAGACAAAAATTGATTGATTCAGACAAAAAAAACTGATAAACTAACAAATTGAAAAGATTGTTAAAAAATACCTAATTTGGAAATTATTTGAAATTTCGTTGAATTTCTCGTTACATTTCCCGCAAAAAGCTATCTTAATATGAGGAGAGACTATCTCGGAGGGGAGAACATGGAACGTTCTGAACTTGTCCGACTGGCGGAAGAGGCGCAGCAAGGGGATGCGGACGCATTTGCGGAGATTTACACAAAGCTTTCGCCGGGTGTTTATTATTACGCCCTGAAAATGCTGCGGCATGAACAGGATGCTATGGATGCGATGCAAGATGTCATGGCAGATTTGTTTCAGAATCTTTCTCAATTAAAAAAATCCTATGCCCTTGTGGCATATACCTACCAGATTGCTTACAACCGATGCCTCCAGATTTTACAGCTGCGCAAGCGTTATGGCTTGAGTGGTATGACGGAGGCGCTGTCTCTAAAAGCAGAGGAACGCATTGATTTTCTGCCGGCGGAATACTGGGAGCAAGAGGAGCTTTACGATGCTCTGCTTCGTGCTGTCAACGAATTGCCAGAGGAACAGAGGGCTGTGATTGTGCTCTTCTACTGCCACCAGATGCCTACAAAGAAAATTGCGGAGCTTTTGGGCGTGAAAAGTCCGACGGTGCGCATGCGGCTCTCCCGGGGGCGGCAGGCGTTGAAAAAACAACTGTCGGACAAGCCAGAAGCGGAGGCGGAGCCTAGCCTGACAGAAGCATCTGGCATTACATCAGTATTAACCTGAACGGACCCCTTCTTGTTGAGGTTGGTATAAGTTTCCTCAGTGTATGGCCGGGGCGAGCACCATTGCTCTGTCCCCCAGAGCAATCGCTGTGGCAGAAACTGAGGCTCAGTCGGAGAAGCCGGTTGCAGGAGGCTCTCTCACTTCTGCAATCGGTCCGGTTTGAGTTGGGACACTGTTAGGGGACAGCGGTCTTGGATTGGGAGATGTTTTTTTGAAGTCAAGGCGAAATTTAATTTCGCATGATGGAATATAAGAAAAAGTAAGGGGAAATAAAATGAAAAGCAAGCGATTGTTGCAGCGGCGTTCTTTAGGGTGGTTTGTAGCTGTGTGCATGTTCTTTACCTTAGCGAGCAGCATCATTGGCGCAAACGCAGCGGAGAATTACACATTGACGCTGGAAATTGAAAACGAGACAGAACCGGGCGATTTGGACTGCGGCACACTGGCATTGACCATTGACGGAAACTCTGTGGAGACCGACGATGGCAGCGAGGTGTACTATGGGAACGTTACCGTCGGAGATACATTGGTGGTGACGGCGACAGCGAAGCCGGGCTACACGGTGTACTGGGAGATGTACGACGTTGACAGTAGCGAAGTAGAAGGACAAACAGTTCGCTTTGACATGCCGGATAGAGATGTTATTGTCACAGCTATATTTGTGAAGGACCTGGAAACACCAGAGGAAACCGAGCTGTACCAGCTAGAGTATGAGCAAGTGCTGACTCTTCCAGTGAACAACAAGTATCCGGTAGAGGATTTGAGCTTGAGTCTTGCTGAGCTTTCCGAGCTGCTTGGCATCAAGTTGGTTGGAGACGCTGGCAGTGAGATTGACTGCGAAATCGCAAGCAGCGATAACTATAGTGCAGAGCTGTTTGACGAGTTGGGCAATTATACGGTGACCTTTAGGGTTATTTTCAATGAAGAGAGCTACACTGGCTCTGTGGAACTTGAAATTGTTGACCTGAAACCGCCAGTGATTGACAGCATTCCCGAGCTCTATCTGGAGCTTGAGAACGAAGCAGCTGCGCCGAAAACAATAGAGGCACTGGGTGCATTGTTTGCTGCCAGCGGCTTGGATAACTATGACGGCGTGGTTGAACTGATTTACGAGATTGAAGAATGCGCTTTCGAAGACATCGACTGGACGGTTGAGGGTGTTTATACTGTGGTGATCTACGCAGAGGACGCAAGCAGCAACAGCGTAGAGCAACTCGTGACTCTCTATATTGATATTGCGCCGGCAGTGGAAGATGTTGACGACGTAGAAGATGAAGAAGACAACGACGAGCAGCCCAGCGGCGGCGGTGTTGGCGGCGACGGCGGATTCTTCATTGGCGGACGTCCCGGCGGTAACAACGAGAGCAAGCCTGAGGAAGAAGTAGAGATTCTGGACACAGATGTTCCTGAGGGCGACGGTGGCTGGGATGAGCAGAATCCGTCAGAAGAGCCCGCCGAAACTGTGGCAGAAGAGGACGACGGCGAATGGACTGCCATTCCTGCTGAAGAGGTGCCGGCAGGCGACTTCACTAGCTTGCCACAAACAGGCAGCATGATGGTTCAAGTCATGATGCTACTTGGCCTGGCTCTGGTTGGAACAGGCGCATTGCTGCGCAAAAAGCATTAATCCAAGCGAAATGATATAAGAAAGCCCGCTGCACCAACCTTGGTGCAGCGGGCTTTTATTTGTTGTCTTGATGTTAGAGCGCAGTAAAAAACATGTAAATTTTCGCTCAGTGCAACACACGGAAAATATCTATAGCACAAAACAATGATGCAGCAAGGGCGCAGGAATAACTCCTGCGCCCTTGTTTTTTGTATTTGGTTTGCTCTATGACCTAGGGGTAGTTCACAAAGTGTTTTTGCAGCTCTCCACCCGCTCACAACAGTCGGTTTTTGAGGGCGAAAGAGATTCGGTGCACAATGCCTCTGTCATGGCGAAAAGCCCCTGCTTCCAGATGCGAAAAAGCTTTTCAACCTCGTCGTCAGAGATGCTTTTGCGCTTGTCAAAAAGCACGTATTTCATGCTCAAGAACGTGTATGTCCCACTGAGCATATAAGCCGCTGTGGTCAAATCACAGTCCAGAATTTCGCCGTTTTCAATACCGCTGGCCAGAGAGGCTTTATATCGGGTGCTAAAATGGTCATAGTATTCCTTATAGAATTCAGGCTCTACATACAAAGATTCGCTGATGAGAATAAATGCGCCTGGATGCTTGATGACATACTCCAAATAGGCTTTGAAACCATGGAATTCCTTTTCATAGTAGGTGGAATAATGGGCGGCGGCCATGGAGGAAGCTTTGCGGATTTCATGGCTGTATTGCTCAAGCATGTATTTATATAAGCTGAGCTTGTCTTTGAAATAAATGTAAAAGGTTCCGTTCGAGACCTTTGCCTTGGTCGTAATTTGCACAATTGTGGTGGCGTGATAACCCTGCTTGTGAAACAACTTTTCGGCTGCTGTGCATAGTCTGTTCAGGGTTTGCACCCCTTTGTCTGTCTTCGGTTTAATATAGTGTTTCGATTGCTGCGTTAAAACGCCCATGGCAATGTCCAACTCCTCAAAAATAGTAGCCTTCACTCTGATTTATACTACAATACTATAAAGGCAACTCTAGTGTTTGTCAATTACTCTTTCGCAAGCTAAATATATACGTTGCCATACTGATGCGCCGTAAGGGAAGAGGCTAGTATAGCGATGAGGTATGCAGACGTATAATTGAGGTATTTGGAGCAAGGAATTGCACTGCGACTTGCCTTTTTGAGGACGTAAGGCGGGCGCAATCAGGCCAGCTTATAGAACTTGTGACCGGCTTCGTCAGTGTGGTCATAAATAACGGTCTGGCCAATTGCGACGGGCGTGCCATCCTGATAGCCATCGACAAAGGCGGTGAAGCGTCCACTCTCATTCTCCAGCACTGTAACCAGATAGGGAGCGAGGTGTGTGAATGCTTCCGTAGTAGAGCGGATGACGGTATAAGTATAAATTGTAGCGTTCATTTACTCTGCCTCCCGAAAAATATTGACGACGCAGGTGCCTGCTGTACCGCCGATGTTGTGGGTGAGACCGATTTTTGCGCCGGGTACCTGCCTGCCGCCTGCATCGCTTCGCAGCTGGGTGATAACCTCGAAAATCTGGCTCAGGCCGGTGGCGCCGATGGGATGGCCTTTGGCCTTGAGGCCGCCGGAGGGATTGATGGCTACGACACCGCTGTTGATGGCGGTTTTCCCGTCCAACACGGCTTGTGCGCCCGTACCCTTTTTAAAGAAACCTAAATCTTCGCTGTTGATAATTTGGGTGATGGTGAAGCAGTCGTGAACCTCGGCTAAATCTACATCTGCCGGAGTGAGGCAAGCCATGGCGTAGGCTTTTTTTGCGGCTTCAACAGTGGCGGCGAACGTGGTGAGAGAGTCTTTAGAGGCGATGGAGATGGTGTTGCCACCGTGGCCAGAACCGATGAGCTCGATGATTTTACCCTTGGCTAAAGTTTTGGCCACATCGGTGGCGCAGATGACAGTGAAGGCAGCGCCGTCGGTGACGAGAGAACAATCAAACACGGTAAAGGGGTCAGCGATTTTGAAGCCTTCTTCTACCTTTTCCTTGGTCACGGGCTTGGGCATTTGAGCATCTGGATTGTGGGAAGCATTGGCGTGGTTTTGAATAGCCACTGCTGTCATGGCATCCCGGGCATTGCCGAACTCGTGGAAGTAGCGGTTGGCAATCATGGCGAAGATGCCGGGGAAAGTAACACCGATGGCGGCTTCCGAGGCAACATCAGAGGCGCTGGCAATCGCTTCAGTGACCTTTTCCGTAGCGCAATGGGTCATTTTTTCTACGCCGCCGACCAAAACCACATCGTAAATCCCTGCGGCTACTGCCACATAAGCCTCACGAAAAGCCAGAGAGCCGGATGCGCAAGCGGCCTCGACGCGGATGGTGGGTAAGGTGACACCCAGCACCTCGTTGACCATAGCTCCCATGTGACCCTGGCCGCAGAGTTGCTGTGCGTTAAAGTTGGAGAAATAGATGGCTTCCAGTTTACTCTTGTCAATGCCTGCATCTGCGATGGCAGCGCTGCCGGCTTCGAGAATCATGTCTTGCAGGGAACGATCCGGATAGCGGCCCATTTTGGTCTCGCCGATACCGATGACTGATACACTTCTCATATTTATGACTCCTTAAAACACGGGGATAGTTTTAATTTCCCGGAACCAGCCGATGGCCAGCATGACAATCAAATCGGATTTTTCATATACGACTCCGTGACCGCCACCGGGAATGACAACGAACTGGGAATTTGGAATACGCTCGGCCAGCAGTTTTTGCTGAGATAGAGGTGTGAGATAATCCTCATCACAGCCAACCACCAGAACCGGTGCTTGAATTTCATTAAGCCGGTCTCGCACGTCAAAGCCCTCGCAGCTTTTGGACAGGCGAATGATGGAGTTGAAGTACTCCTTGGGCAAATCCCGTAGCATTTCTTTGCGCTTGTAGATGGTTTTATAATGCGCCTCGAAATACCACGGGGCGTAGATGTAGGGGACGAAGTTATCATAGTATTGGTCAACGTCATAGGTTGCGGCGCCTCGCTGCCACAGGCGGCCAATCTCGGTGAGATAGGGGTCGGCATAGGACATGGCGTTAAAGAGCATGATTTTTTTTACTCTGCCCGGATACTTGAGCACGAAACGCAGCGCCACACTGCCGCCGTAAGAGGTGCCGCAGAGGTTGATTTTGTCGATGCCCAGATGGTCGATGAGAGTCAAGACCGCATCGGCCTGAATCTCATTGGTGTAGGGTTCGGTCATCATCTCGCTGCTGCCCTGGTCATGAAGGTTGAGGCAGATGACCTTATAGTTTTCCTGTAGGGTGGGCAGGAGCGGCAGCCAGCTTTTGCCAGTCATCATCAAGCCGTTTAGAATCAGTAGGTAGTCACCGGCTTCGCCATAGATGTCATAGGTCAATTTTTTACCGTTGGATTGAAATTCAAACATGGTAAATCCCCCTAAAAGATGATCTTCAGGCGTTTTGCATCGTCACGAAGCTGGTCGCGGAAGTCGGGGTGGGAGATGCTGATGAGAGCCTCGCAACGCTCTTGCAGGTTCATGCCCTGCATGTCTACACCGCCGTACTCAGTGACGATGTAGTTCACGTCATTCCGCTGGAGCGACACGGCAGAGCCCATGGCTAACTGGGGTACAATGCGGGAAATGCGCTTTTTCCCGCCGGTCTCTGCGTCCTTGACCATGGCAGTGGAGTGAAGGCAGATAAAACCCTGTCCGCCTTTGGAGAGCAGAGCGCCTCTGTGGGTGTCCGCCTGCCCACCAGTGCCGGTAAAGTGCTGAGAGCCGATGGATTCGGAGCAAACTTGACCCGTCAGATCAATGGAGAGTCCAGCGTTGATTGAAACCTGATTGTCGTTTTTCTTGATAATCGGCGGATTGATTGTGGCATTGCCGGTGCGCACCATGACGGTGGGGTTGTCGTCCACATATTCATAGAGTTCTTTGGTGCCGGCGATGAAGGTAACGACGTGGAGGCCGATGTCCATTTGTTTGCGCTTTCCGTTGATGACGCCGGCCTTGGCCAGCTGGCCCATGGCAGTGGTCATCATCTCCGAGTGGATACCTAAGTCGTTTTTCTCATAGAGTCGCTCCACGATGGCAGCAGGTGTGCCGCCGATACCAAGTTGTATGCAGCTGCCGTCCCGAATGAGAGGAGCCACGAAGTCAGCGATTCGTCGGTCTTCCTCGGTAGCGGGAATATCAGGAATCTCGGGAACGGGATAGTCTACCTCAATGAGATGGGTAGCTTCGCTCACATGAATCTGATTGTCGCCGAAGGTGCGGGGGCACTGGCGATTGATTTCCAGAATAATTCGGTCACAGTGCTTCATGAGTTGCTTCTCATAAGGATTGCTCAGCAAGGACATGAAGCCGTGCTTATCTGGCATGGAAACTTGTGCTACGAAAACTGTAGGCTTACGGTGGGCTTCTTTGCCGCGAACAGCAAGATGAAGATGGTTTGGTACATAAGCCACTCGTCCGTACTGGTGGAGGGACCGGAAGGAACCGGTATAGAACCATGCATCGGAGAAAAAGCTGTTGCGATATTCCGGGTTCGTCATATATTCACCGTTGCAGAAGTTCAGACAGGTGCATACCCGGACGTTTTCTACCCGATGCGCAATGGTATGCAAGTTTGCAAAAAATACCTGGGCCTCGGCGGCTGCGGTTCCGGTGACGATATTGTCGTTGGACTGGATTGCCGCAAGAGCCTGCTCCACTGTGACGACCTTATCCCGATAGTTGACCATACCCTAATCCTCCTTATTTATCTTACCCCAGCGAATCGCACCAGCTGCCCAGATATAGCCGCCGCCTGCGCCGACCAGAGAGATTACTGTTCCGTCTTTTATTTTTCCGGCCTGCAGGCCCAGTGTCATTGAGAGCACCTGGTCCATTTGCCCCACATGGCCATAGTTATCTAAGTAGGTGGAGTTTTCCTCCTTGAGCCCATATTCGCTGAGCATATACTCATGCATGGAGCGCTTAAACTGTGTAACGGCCAAATAGCCCACATCTTTGCGGGTGAGGCCGCCGGATTTTGCCAGAGAGCGGTCCACACAGGTGAACCAGTTAGGCATGGACACCTCGTTGAGACGGGACTTCATAAAGTCGCTGTCCTCGATGTCATAGTTCATCCAGCAGTGGAGATTTTCCGCTGTAATTGGTGTTTCAGTGCCGCCGATGGGCACACTCATGGTGTGAAACAGGGAACCGTCGCAGACAAAATGAGTGCCCAGCACTTCATTTTCAAAGTGATCTCGCTTGAGCAGCATGGCGGCAGCACCAGAGCCAATGCTGTAGAGCATGCTGATGCGGGGATTGGTCATTTGCATAAAATCATTGTTGCGGTAGCCGCCACAGAGTAGCACGGTTTCGATTTCTTCGTCAGCCAGAATCATGTCCTTGGCCATTTTAATGCCAGTGATAAAGGTGCAGCAACGGTTTGAAATATCCACGCCCCAAGCGTTCCATGCCTCGATTTCACGCTGCACGTATAGCGCAGAAGTAGTGAGGGGACGCTCTTTCCACTCCTCGCCAACCCAGACGATTGCATCGATTTTCATGGGGTCAAAGCCGGTGTTTTTCAGGCAGTCTTTTGCGGCTTGAGCGCCCATGTACTGGGTGCCTTCCCAATCCCGGGCAACAGGCTTGCGCTTGAAGCCGAGCTTGTCAACGATACTCTCGGCAGTCCAGCGTCCTTCCGTGAGGCTGGCGCAATATTCGGCTGTCCAATAGTTGTCAGGAATATACAAACCCATTCCCACAACGCCAACAGTTGCTTTACTCATGTCATGCACTTCCTTTGTGTTAATAAAAAACCCGCCCTCCTGCACGTCTTTTGTACAGGATGTGTCATTGTTTGCGGGAGGGCGGGTTTTAGCGGGCTTGGCTAGTTGTTTTCAGCCGCCAAAATTTCGTCTACAGTCATAAAGTCCCGATACATTTCCACAGCGCCCTCAAAGGCCATGTCGGAGCGGAACAGAGCCAGACGCTCGGTGCCGTAACGCTTGCCATCGGAATAGTCAATCATAGAGCCAGAGCCGAAGCCCATTTCGATGGGAGACTCTTCCAGTGCATCCATGAAGTTTTCCCAGGTGATTGGGTCATCGCCGACCCGGCGCAGGCCTTCCACGAAAAATTTTGCTGCAATCCAGCCGCTCATGGCATAGGGGCTGTTGCTATAATCTTCGTTGGGAGAGAGCTCGTTGATGTATTTTGCCATTTGAACGGTCTCGTCGCCGCCCTTGGAGATGTCAACCCAGCCGGGGCTGTAAATTTCATACTTGCCCTTGATGTCGTCAGCAAACTGGCTGAAGTAGGTGGGGCCGTTGTTCACGTAAGAGGTGAGTACGGGGGCGGTGTTGCCCTGCTTGCCCAGTTCCTTGCCGATGGTGAGGAAGGTATTTTGCATGGAGGCGATAACCACTACGTCAGGGCCCTGAGAGAGAATCTTGGTGACGGCGGCGGAAACATCTTCTGCGCCAAAGGGAACCTGCTCAGCGAACAGCTCCAGCCCCAGCTCTGCGCACTTCTTGTTCAGACCGTCATACATGCCTTTGCCTGCGTCATCGCCGGAGTAGATGATGCCGACTTTGCTGGCATCAAAGGTGCCCTGTGCCCAGGCGGCGAACAGGATGCCTTCTGTAGTATAGATAGGCTGGACGGGATAGATAACCCGGTCAGCGCCGGTTGCATTTTCGTTGAAGAGCATGCTCATGCCGGTTGCAAAGTAAACAGCGGGAATGCCGACTTCTTTAAAGTCAGGAACGACAGCGCCGACGACAGGTGTGCCGAAGCAGCCGACGATGGCAAAGACCTTATCATCGTTGATGAGCTTATCATAAGAAGCTTTGCCTTTTTCCGGATTCATTTCATCATCATAGTGAATGAAGGTGATGGTGCGGCCGTTGACGCCGCCCTGCTCGTTAATCATTTTGACGTAGGCTTCCAGACCGAAGATGTAAGGAATGCCCACAGGCCCAAAAGCGCCGGAGGTTGCGGCACAGTTGCCGATGAGAATTTCAGTGTCTGTCACGCCTTGGGAATTGGGTACTGCTGCGGGCTCCTGTGTCTGAGGTTGGTCACTTGTTGCTGCCGGTGTGGGTGTGCTGGTGGGCGTGTTGGGTGTGCAGGCTGCCAGGCTGAAAATCATAGCCACGCACAAAATGATACTAAATAGCTTCTTCATCGTTTTTCCTCCAAATTAATAGATTTATGATTTTTCACTTCTTTTCACACTTGGGTCGACTACCTCCTATCGTTTTTTATATCTATGCGATATATTTGCCAGCGAAGCAGCCCTAACCGCCCAGATATGAGTTGATGAGCGATTCGTCGTGGAGCAAATCTTGCGCTGCGCCGGACATACTGGTTGAGCCTACCTCAAGCACGTAGGCGTAGTGGGCGATTTTCAGGGTTTGCAGAGCGTTTTGCTCGACAATCAAAACAGTAGTACCCTGTTTGTTGATGTTTTGGATGATTTGGAAAATATCTCGCACAATCAGCGGGGCAAGACCTAGTGAGGGCTCGTCCAGAATTAGGAGTTTGGGATTGGACATCCGAGCCCGGGCGATGGCCAGCATCTGCTGCTCACCACCAGAGAGGGTGCCTGCCATCTGCTCCTTGCGGACAGCCAGCTGGGGGAATAGGGAATAGGCCTCTTGCAGATTTTTGCTGATCTGGGCTCTGTCCTTTACGGCGAAGGCTCCAATCATCAGATTTTCGTTGACCGTCAGGTCGGGAAAGATGCGTCGCCCCTCAGGAGATTGAGAAATGCCACGTGCAACGATTTTTTCTGGCGCAAGCGCAGTGATATCTTTGCCTTCAAAAATGATTTTGCCTTCTGCGACCGGGCTCATACCGGAAATAGCCCGCAGAAAGGAAGACTTGCCTGCGCCGTTGGCGCCAAGTATGGCTACGATGGAGCCCTGCTCCACATTCATGCTCACGCCCTTGACGGCTCGGATACTGCCGTATTGCACCACGAGGTTTTCGACCTGTAAAATATGATTACTCATCTTCAACCTCCCCAAGATATGCTTCCTGCACTACGGCGCTCTTCTGAATGTGCTCCGGCGTGCCTGAGTCCAGGGTTTTGCCGAAGGAGATGGCGTAGATGCGGTCGCAAATGTTCATTACAAGGCGCATATCGTGCTCGATGAGCAGGATGGCGCAGTTATAATGGGCGATAATCTGCTTGATGAGCTTGGACAAATCTGCAGTTTCACTGTCGTTGAGGCCAGCGGCAGGCTCATCAAGAATGAGTAGTTGAGGGTCAGCCAGAAGAGCCCGGGCAAGCTCGGTCTTTTTTAACACGCCATAGGGTTGGCCATCGGCGTGCATGTCGGCGAGGGAGTCAATCTCAAAATACTTGAGCAGTTCGAGAGCTTTGGCTCGCATTTCTTTCTCTTCCTGTCGAGCCTTGGGCAGACGCAACATACGGCTAAGTAGACTGCTTTTGAAGTGGATATGTCCGCCGACAAGCACATTATCGAGCAGGGAGAGGTCTTTGATGAGCTCGATGTTTTGAAAGGTACGGGCGATGCCGACTTGAATGACTTCGTGAGTTTTGTGCTGGCATAGGTCTACCTTCCCGCGGGTTTGGCTATGGAAATAGACATGACCGGCGTTGGGGCGATAAAACTGGGTGATGATGTTAAAAATGGTGGTTTTGCCGGCACCATTGGGGCCGATAAGGCCGACAATTTCCCCTTTGGAAATCTGCATGTTGAAGTTGTCTACCGCTTTGATGCCGCCAAAAGAAATATCAAGCCCTTCGCACTCCATGAGCAGGTCGCTTTGGGGTGGGTTCGTTATACGCTCACTCATTTTGACTCACCGCCTTTTCCCCTGCCTCTGGTGAAGAGTTTTTTGATGTCAGTCCAGATATGGATGAGTCCCCGACTGTAGAGCATCATGACAAGAACAATGGCGATACCGTTGAAGATATAGGCGACGCCGGAGAGCTGACCGATGACGGGCAGCTGCTTGATAATGAGCTCCGGTACGGCAATGACAAAGAAGGAGCCGAGAACCGAGCCCATAATGGTGCCCATGCCACCGATGACAACGATGGAGAGGAAGTTGAGCGAGAGCCCCAGCCCCCACGTAGTCGGGTAGGCAAACTGAACCAGATGCATGTACATCACACCAGCGAGGGCAGTGAGCACGGTGGAAATGGCGAAGGCTGTGGTGCGGTATTTCAGCAGGCTGATGCCCATGGCTTGTGCCGCCGGCTCGCTGCCCCGGATGGCTCGGAAGGAGCGACCGGTGTCAGAGTAGATGACATTGTGGGCAAGGGAGAGTACGAGGAAGAGGATGACTGCATAGAGAATGTAGGTGCTCTCACGGGTGAGAGAATAGCCGAACATGCTGATGAATCCGGCTCGCTTGCCGGAAAATCCGGCAGTGAGGGGTTCGAACTCAACGAAAACTTGCTTGAGGATTTCGCCCACGCCCAGGGTAGCGATGGCGAGGTAATAGCCTTCCAGCCGCAGGGAGATGACGCCGATGCCAAGGCCGACAATCAAGGGTACGCCGGTAGAGATAAGCAGCGAAACAAGAAAGGGCAGCCCCAAATCGCCGGTGCAAAAGGCAGAAAGGTAGGCGGCCAGGCCCATAAAGCCAGCTGCACCCAGTGTAATGAGCCCTGAATAACCCAAAAGTATGTTCATCCCCATGCCAGCTACAGCGTATAAAAGCACAGAGCCGAGCACCAGAATGGTGGAGCCGGGGAGAATACCGGCCCGATTGAGAGGAACGGCTGCGATGAAAAGCAGGCAGACGATCAGATACTTCAGATAGGGGACTTTTTTAAAAATATTCATAACTTTGCCCCCTACACTTTCTTCACTTGCTTTTTACCAAAGAGACCATAGGGTCTAAAAATGATAAAAATGAGGATGATGACATAGTTGATGGCTGTGCCCCAGGTGGTGGAGACATAGAAGCCCAAAAGGTTACGGCTGATGCCCATGATATATGCGCCAACCACTGGGCCATAGAAGGTCTGGAAGCCGCCGAGGACACAGGCAATGAGGGCTGTGAGTTGAACTCCATCCATCATAATGATATCCACCACCGTGGAGGGGGCGAGCATGAGGGCAGCCAAAGTGCCTAGCGCAGCGGCGACAGCCCATGCGCCCATGTTGACAAGGCGGGTAGGTACGCCCATCATGCGGGCGGTGTTGCTGTCAGAGGCAGTAACACGGACAGCGAGACCCCATTTGGTGCGTTGTAAAAACAGGAAAACAGCTACAAGAACCAGCAAACCTAAACAAATGCAAATCACTGCATTAACCATAATGGAAGCGCCTAGAATGGTGAGGGAGCTGTTTTGAATGAAGCGGGGGAACGCCATGGGATTGCCGCCAAAAATAACGGGTGCAAGCCCAGTGAGAATAAGTACGATGCCCAGTGTAATAATCTGAAGGGACACAGGTGTTGCATTGCGTACCCGCCGAATGACGACAAAGTCGATAATCAAGCCGAGAAGGAAGGCGGACGCCATACCGAAGAGCACAGCGACTACAGTGTTCACGCCTGTTTTCAGTAGAAAAAAAGTTGCCACGTAAGCGTTGAACATGCCAGTTGCGCCTTGTGCGAAGTTAGTCATTTTTGCGGTTCTAAAAATAATGATGATGCCAAGTGCAGCTAAAGCATAGATGCTGCCGATTTCCAGGCTGCTAAAAATTACCTGAATGAAATTACTCATATTTTCTCCACCCTTTTTTCGTGAGAGTACATTGGGATTTCAGGGTCAGCTTACAGAGAGATGCCGCCGGAGACTTCTAATACCTGACCGGTTACATAGGAAGCATCATCGCTTGCGAAAAACAGAGCGGCATTGGCAATGTCCTGCGCCTCACCCAGCTCCTTGAAGAGGATTTTCTGTTTCATGCCGTCGAGAATCTCGCCGGGCATAGACTGGAGAATCGGCGTAAAGATAAAGCCGGGAGCAATCACGTTGGAGCGGACGGTGCCGCCTCTGCGAGAGAGCTCCTTCGTCCAAGATTTGCTCATGGCAATAACGCCGGCTTTGGTTGCCGCATAGTTCACCTGACCTACGTTGCCATAGAGGCCGATGATGGAGCTGATGGTAATAATAGAGCCAAAGCCCTGCTCCATTAGGTAGGGGCTTGCGCAGGCTACCATATAGTGGGGTGCCTTGAGATTGATGTCAATGACCAGATTCCATTGCTCTTCCGTCATTTTGTGGCAGAGAGCATCCCGGGTGATACCGGCGTTATTGACGATAACATCAATGCGGCCATGTTCCTGCCACACAGCATCCACGGCGGCGGCGATTCCCGCTTTGTCAGTTGTGTCTTGCTTGACTGCCTCTACTTGGGCAGCATCGTATGCCACGTCTTGAATGTCAATGGCGATGACAGCCTTTGCGCCCTCCCGCACAAAAGTGTCAACGATGGCTCGACCGATGCCCTGTGCGGCTCCTGTGACGATACACACTTTTCCTTCCAAACGTTTCATGATAAGCCTCCTTATATATTTGCTGTCTGCGTGCAGGGGAGCAAGGGAACACGCAAGACAAAACAATTATGAAATATGAGTCAATTCTCATATATAATCGCTATATACACCTGCCGAATGGCAGGCGGAATAGTAGTTATATACCACAGAGAAAATTCTGGTGTGATTTTAATAGTTCAGTCGATGTAATATGGGAAATGTGACCCGATTCTCATGTGGCAAGTGTATCACACGTTGAGAATGGTTGTCAAGACGAAATTCCACAATTTGCATAAACATAGTGCCAAAAAAATTGACTGTTTTATTGTTAATAACTAACAAAAAGGAAGAAATTGAAGCTTAGTCCTAGAAGCTAGAATGAAAAAAACGATGTATAATATGAGAATTAGTTCATAAATTTAAAAACTCAGCAGCGAAACGAGTGCGTCGTTTTACTGCTGGGTTTTGTGCAGGAGGATTAAAAATTGAGGAGAGAGGATGGGAATGACAGAATCAGGTGGAAGTTTATGTGGGGTAAAGTTTTGCTTTTTCATGTTGCCGTTGCAGAGGAATAAAGCTGAAAAGATTGGCCTGAAAGGGGAGCAGAGACAGGGTGTATTTCGGATGCTTTTTGCATGGCATACCATGAAGGCAGTTGCTGAGCGGCAGCAAGCTAATTATTTATCAACTTCCGTTAAAGAAAGGAGTGCCAAGAAGCTCGAAGTGGTTTTTTTGATAACGCAATATGCCGTCTTTGCGCAGGCGGCTTAATTCGTGGGAAAGGGCACTTCTGTCAACGCAGAGATAGTCTGCCAGCTGCTGCCGGGAGTAAGAAATATGGAAGGAAGCGCTTTGCGCTTCTCTGGCGCAGCGGGAGAGGTAGGAGAGAACCTTTTCTCGCATACTGCGCTGGGTGATGTGCTCCAGCTTCTCCGTCAGGCGCACAATCTTTTGCGACAGGATGCGCATGGTGTTGCTCATGAGTTTGACATGGCAGGTACATTTTTTGGGGCAGGCTTCCAGCAGGTGCAGGGCGGTGGTTTCGAGAATGACAGAGTCTGTGGTGGCGACGACACTAACCAGATGCTGAGCTCTGGAAGCCAGCACATAGGCCTCGCCAAAAAGAATATAGGGCATCATGGACTCGATAAGGGATTGGTTGCCCCAGAAATCCTCGTCAACGATGTGCAGTTGTCCTGAGAGGAGCAGATAGACGGCTTCAACAGGATCACCGGCCCGAAAGACAAAAGAACCTTTGCGAATCGCCCGCTTGCGAACATTTAAGCAGGCGAGAAGGGCTTCAATTTCTGAAGGCTGGATGCCGGAGAACAGGGGTGCCTCCGCCAGACTAGAAAGATATGTGTTCATAATGTCTCCTTTTGTGGTAAATACCACCGATTTATTGCTGTCATTATAGTATGATACGCAGGCAGTGTCAAGGAATTTGCCTGTTGCAAATGTTTTCACAAAACAAGATAGAGAGGGGAAATAAATATGAAACGACAATCGGAGCAAAGCATCCAAGGCCGTATAAAACGGAAGCACTGGCTTGTGGGACTGTTCCTTTTTATGGTTATAACAACAGTGATGTGGTGCGCATTTTGGCTCAATTATTTGCCGCCGGAGCGCATAGATGTGTTCCCCGGCAGTGGCGACGCGGTTGTCGGCCACTTGCCGAATATGCCGGTGGAGGAAATCATGGCGCAGATGCAACGGGAAGCGGACAAGCAGGTACTCTCTTTCAAAATCAACGGAAGACCAGTGTTTGAACGTGGAGAGAGTGCGGGCACGCTGCGCATTGAAAATCCTCAGCACAATGCCTACCCTTTTGTTGTGGAGATTGTGCTGGAGGAGACTGGCGAGGCCATTTATAATTCCGGCGGTGTTCTGCCAAACCACTATATCAGCGAGGGAAAGCTGGAGGTAATACTGCCAAAGGGCGAGCACGACGCAACGGCCTTTATTCATGCATATGATCCGGAAACGAGCCAGTACA
>JGI994J12354_10002400_pt1 | contig 18342 bp, 15 predicted proteins | sample IntmicLarv3ML3BL_FD_12354 | JGI IMG/M metagenome (IMG submission 12354)
ACAGAGGGCGGTATGACTCCTGCAACATGGGTAAATGATGTAGATTACGGCACAAAGCTGAGCGATGCGGCAACGGCAATCCCAGCGGCATTGCCGAGTATAGCAGCGGAAGACGGCTACATATTCGTAGGCTGGAAGTCCACCAACACAGGGGCAATATACCCTGCAGCGAAAATTGGTGATTTCGTAGTAACCGAGGCGGATGTCTTTACAGCACACTACGAGGACAAAGGCAATGCAACGATAATATTCGACTACAACGGCGGCACAGACGGTACAGACGCAATGAGCATTATTTCGGGCACACCGGGCGATTTGTATATTGACGTTCCTTCGTTAGTTGATTTAACCCCGACAGTTACAAGACACGGCTACACAGGCGTGTGGAGTACAGCTGTAGCTCCTGAAGTATGGGGAACATTCGGCGCTCCGGGCAGCATAGTTACATATAAGATGATATGGACAGCGAATAAGAATCTCGTAACGTTCGACCCGGGTGCAGGAAGCTTGGGTGCAGCGGCAAACGGAACGATTAACGCGGCTGCATACGAAGAAGATATAGATTACGGCTCAATCGTAGGCGTAGAGCTTGAGCCAACACCTGCCTCAGGATTTGTATTTACAGGCTGGGTATTGGGCGATGCAGTGTATAATAAAACAGGCGCAAAGAATTATGTAATGCCTGATGCACCTGTAACATTCGTAGCGCAATACGGCGCTGTGGGTGTGGCACATGTACTGCTCAACTACGACGGCGGCACAGCGGCCGGCAACGGCTCTCTGTCGTTCAGCGGATATTCGGGTGTGGATTATACTTCGGGTATTACATTACCAACCAAAACAGGATATACGCTTCATCCAACAAATCCGTGGAGCACAAGCAATCCATCTATTTTATACGGAACATTCGGTCCTGTAGACAGCTTTGTTATACATACAGCGCAGTGGGTTCCGGATCAATATGATGTAACTTTTGATTTAGGCACACACGCAACCTCACCGGCATCAATAGCGGACAGGGTTGTTAGTCATGGCGCAGCTGTGGGAACAGTTTCGGCGGTAACCCCTGCTACGGGCTATATATTCCTGGGCTGGAACGACGGCACAGGCAAAATCTTTAACCAAGCGGCGATTGCGATATACAAGCCTGAAGCACATACCGACTTTGTAGCAGAATATGTGCCTGTAGGCGACGCAACGGTTATATTCGACTATGACGGCGGTGTTGACGGCAGCGGAAAGTATGCAAGCCACGACAGCCGTCCAACGGACTCAACACTAACAGCGCCATCGGGCATTACAAAACATGGTTATATATTCAGCGGCGTATGGGATGTAGATCCGCTTCCGACAAAATACGGCGCACCGGGCAGCATTACAACATACGTAGCACAGTATACAAAGGATTCGTTCGCTGTAAACTTTGTACCGGGCACAGACGGAATGATTTCAGTATCCACACCTGCTACACCTGTTAACGTGGTTTACGAAGATGCTGTTGACAGTGTGATAACGGCGCTTCCGACAGTTACAGCAAACGCAGGCTACAAGCATATCGGTTGGAAAGCGAATGACGGCACAGGCGTATATACAGACGCAGAAGTGCTTGCGTTCATCGTAAAAGATGATGTAACATTCACAGCTGCATACGACAGAGATGCTAAGGCAACTGTAATATTTAACTATGACGGCGGCGTAAACGGAACTGACACATACGCGATGGAGCAGGGTTACGAAGGCGACAATGTGCCTACACCGACAGAGCCGACCAAAGCAAATTACACATTTAAAGAATGGGATCCGGCGTTTGTTCCGGGCACAACAAAGTTCGGCTCGCCAATTCTGCCAACGGCATTCACAGCAGTATGGACCCCGAATGACCAGATTGTAACATTCGCTACAGATGCAAACGGAGTTTTGTCGGGAACAGCAACAACACCTATTCCGTACAACACAGCTGTGGGAAGTATCACTGCGACAGTTACGCCGAAAGACGGCTATGAATTAAAAGGCTGGGCAACTGCAACAGGTATATATGATGAAGATGCAGTAGAAGCATATATCGTTACAGGTCCTGTAACATTTACAGCGACACATGCGAAAATTAGCGATACCACAGTAATATTTGACTACAACGGCGGCACAGACGGCACAATTGGATATAAGGTAGAGTCGGACTATCCGGGTGCGGACTTGACAGCGGTAACACCTGAAGGTGATGTTGATTTCACAAGAGAAGGTCACGAATTTACCGGCTGGGATATAGACCCGCTGCCAACAGAATTTGAAGGCGCACCGGGTGAAGTTATAACCTACGTAGCACAATGGGATAAACTCACCTATAAGGTAACATTTGATGTTGACGACCCCGATCACGGCGAAATAACAGGTACGGACGAAGTGCCTGTTGTATACGGCGACCCTGTAGGAGCGGGAAGCATTCCGTCATACGACACTGAGCCGGGCTGGGTATTCTACGGCTGGAGCGACGGCACAAGCATATACGAGCCGGCACAAGTAGCGGCATATGTCGTTAAGGGTGACATGACTTTCACAGCTATATTTATTGAAGACCATCTGTCAACAGTAGTATTTGACTTTGACGGCGGCGAAGATGCGCTCGGCAAAAAGTATTGGATAAAACAGGATCATCCGGGCAAAGATTTGACAGCGGTAACACCTGATGGCACAGGTGCAGCCCCGGACTTCACAAAAGAAGGTCACGAATTCCTCGGCTGGGATACAGCTCCGACAACAGAATTCGGTTCGTTAGCGCTATCGCCTGTGACCTACACAGCAACATGGAAAGCGCTTCCGCAGACAGTACAGTTCAATATCGGTACAAACGGAGAGTTTACAGCAGATCCGCTTGAATCTTCGCTTGATTTCTCTGTTGATTACGGCGAGAAGATAACATCGGCAAATATTCCTGCTGTAACAGAAGATACTGGCTATGTATTCGTTGGCTGGACACTCGACGGCACAACAGATGTATACAGCATAGACGCTGTGGCGGCATACGTTGTAAATAGTGTGGACGATGCAACCGACCCGCTTAACATCGTACCTGCTGTATCGTTTACAGCGAAGTACGAAGACGCGGCTGATAATGTTGTAATATTCGACTACAACGGCGGTAAAGACGTAAACGGCGACACATCCGTTGCTACAAGCGGTCAGCCGGGAACTACATATGATGTAGACGACTATGTAGACGGACTTGAGAGAACAGGCTATGTTCTTGACACTACTGACCCGTGGTTGACAACTTCCTCCGACACATTAGGCATATTCGGCGCGGCAGGAGACTATACAACTTACACAGCAAACTGGAAAGTAATAGAATACGAAGTGAACTTTGTGGCAGTAAGCCCGGGCAACGCACACGGCAGCTTGGTTATTAACACAACAACATGGCCGCAGGATATAGCATATGGCGATACAGTTGGCTCGGCGGGCAATATTCCGACTGCTAAAGCAGATCTCGGCTATGTATTTGTCGGCTGGGACGACGGCGTTAACGGCATATACAAAGAGTCGGCAACAGAAGCATATATTGTTACAGGCGACGTGACATTTGTGGCGATATATGCAAGAAGCGATAAGTCGGTAGTTGTATTTGATTACAACGGCGGCGAAGGTACAACCGGCGAAAAATACCTTGTAGTGCAGAATTTCCCGGGCGAATTGGTTAGCGATGACGCGCCTATTGGCGATACCGATTTCACAAAGCTGGGCTATGTATTTGCGGGCTGGGAGCATGATACAACAGGCGATGATATTACAGGAAAAGAATACCCGGCTCTGTATGATATTGACACCTACGTAGCACAGTGGACTCCGGTAGACCGTCAGGTAACCTTCCTTGCAGGTACAAACGGAACAATGACACCTGACACAGCAACAGAAACAGTACCGAACGGCGCATTTGTAACGGATGTTCCGACTATTTCGACAAATTCCTACTGGAAATTCCTCGGTTGGTCTATGAACGGAAGCACAAGTTATTTCAGCAGCGACGAAGTTAAGCTTATACCGATTACAGAAGATACAACATTCGAGGCGAAGTATCAGGAAGTTGTTATTAACAATGTTGTACAGGGCGGCAGCGGCGGACCTACCTATTCGACTGCCAAGCTGATCGTTAAGGCAATAGACGCGGAATCCGGCAAAGAGATATATAACCAGAATACAACAACGATAGTTGGTAAGAAGGAATCGGTTGCGGCTCCTAAGATCGAAGGTTATGAGCTTGCAGCGGGCGAAACTGATCCTGTAAGCATCACTATTGCAAGAGGCGACAACGAGGTCACGTTCAAATACAACTTTGTTGGAACCACAGAAAAGCCGATTGAGCCGACTAATCCGAATGTAAGCGATAAGATTAAGGAACTGCTTGAAACCGAAAATCATATCAAGTATCTCAACGGCTACGAAGACGGAACGGTTAGACCTGACGGTTCTATCACACGCGCAGAGGTTGCTATGATATTCTGGCGTTTGCTGAAATCTTCGGCGAAGAACGACGCTGTGAGCAACACATTTGCAGATGTTTCGGATGATGCATGGTATGCGCAAGCGGTAACATACTTGGCAAGCATCGGTATCATTTCGGGTTATGCAGACGGCAGCTTCGGTCCGGACCGCGCTATTACACGCGCTGAGTTCGCAGTTATCGCAAGCCGTTTCGACAACCTGGTTACAGGCGTAGAGATTCCGTTTAATGATTTGAATAATTCGCACTGGGCGGCTGAACAAATCACTTCTGCATACATGAAGGGTTGGATCAGCGGATATCCGGGCGGCGAGTTCAAGATGGAAAACAGTATCACACGTGCAGAGGTTGTTACAATTGTTAACAAGATGCTGGGACGTTCGGATACACCTGCAACAACACCGAACTACAGCGACCTTAGCAAATCGCACTGGGCGTATAAGGATATCATTGAGGCATCTGTTGAACACTAATATTAGTGGACACAGGCGGTTCAAAGATGAATTAGTTTAAACTTGAAGAAGCCGGTGGTATTTATACCACCGGCTTTTTTGCGTTTTGAATTTGCAGGCAAGATAAGCTTCCTTTTCGGATACAGGAGTGGTATAATAGTAAAAGTGTAACGCAAATAAATCAATAAGGTGGTTTTCCTATGAAAAAATTATTTCATTTTGTATCAATCATACTATGCGTATTAATGCTTGCTTCATGCGCGCCGCAAACGCCTGTTGCCGACGATTCGGGGGATGAAAACAGAGAAACTGCAAGCGAAAATACGCCGACTCCAAGCCCAACGGCTGCCGAAGAACTGCTTGCAGACAACGATTGGCAGTTCGATGAGCCGGAAAATCGTGGTATGTCCAGCCGTGTGTTGGGCGAGCTGGCGGTTGCGATTGCGGACGTTGAGATATGCTCAGTTTTGGTTGCGAAGGAAGGCAATCTTGTTTTTGAATACTACAAAGACGGCTTTGATGAGAACAGCGTATTCCGCTTTAACTCCTGTACAAAGAGCTTCTCGTCTGCGCTGATTGGGATAGCGATCGATATGGGGCTGATAAGCGGCACAGATGCAAAGATATACGAGTTCTTTCCGCAGATTTCCGAGTTTGGCGACGCGCGCAAGTGGGATATAACAATAGAGGATTTGCTCACTCAGACATCGGGCATAAAGTGGCCTGAATCCGGCAGTGGGACGATGTTCCGCGACTTCACACAGTCGGAAAATTGGGTGGAGTTTGTGTTGGAGCAGCCGATGGCGGCGAATCCGGGTAGCGCGTTTAACTACAGTACAGGCAATTCGCACCTGCTTGCGGCGATTATACAGCAGACCACAGGCGAAACGGCGAGCGATTTTGCAGACAAACATCTCCTTACGCCGCTTGGCGTTGAAACTGCGGAATGGCGCGCCGACCCGCAGGGCGTGACCGACGGCGGCAATGGTATATCTATGACAGCGCGCGATGCGGCAAAGTTTGGGCAGTTGTATCTTGACGGCGGAGTTTGGAAGGGCAGCCAAATCGTGCCGCAGGAGTGGGTGGAGCTGTCTACCAAGGCGCACAACAGCGGGCAAAACGATATATACGGCTCGTATGGCTACCAGTGGTGGGTGAAATCGTTTGGCGGCTATGACGCGTATTTTGCCAACGGTCATGGCGGGCAATATATTATTGTTGTGCCGGAGCTGGAGCTTGTAACGGTGATCACCAGCCGATTATCACAAAGCGGACACATACCGCAGAGCTATTTTGTCGATTATGTTATCGGCGCTGTAATCTAAAAATCGGAAAAATCTTGGACTTGCCAAGTCTGAATATATGTGATATAATTCCGTAGGACAAAGGACAGGAGATGCAAATATGATATTTAAAACGATAAACAACGATATCAAAACCGCGAGCATTGTGCTTGGAACAGATATATTCGGCACAGGATTGCCCGAAAACGACGCGATTGAACTTATAGACCAATATGTGGAGATGGGCGGAAACACCATAGACACTGCGCGCGTATATGGAACGATGACAGGCTCGTATATGAGCAAGAGCGAGGAGACTGTGGGCGCGTGGCTCAAATCCCGCGGCGGGCGTGATAATATTGTGATATCTACAAAATGTGCGCATCCGCCGATTGGCAATATGGCGCAGAGCAGGCTTTCGCTTGCAGAAATAGAACAGGATATCGACGAGAGTTTGATATCGCTGCAGACGGACTATATCGATATAGAATGGCTTCATCGCGACGACTTGAATGTGCCTGTAGAGGGCATTATCGATGCGCTGAATGGCATGGTTAAAAAAGGCAAAATCCGCTGTTTCGGCACATCTAACTGGACGGGCGCGCGTATTGCTGCGGCAAACGAGTATGCGGAAAAAAGCGGACAGCAGGGGTTTAGCGCGAGTCAGATCAAGTGGTCTGCCGCCGCAAGCAGCCCGATGTATGACGACGACCCGACGCTTGTAGAGATGAGCATGAACGAATATATGTATTACAGCAAGAGCAAAACGCCTGTGTTTGCCTACGCTTCGCAGGCGAAGGGATTTTTTTATAAATACCACCAAGGCGGGGTAGAGGCGCTTTCGCCAAAAGCGAAGGAGCGCTATATGTCGGCGCGCAATATTGAGATATATAAACAGCTCATTATGTTGTGCGACCGCCACAATATCAGCCTGGAATCCGCTGTGCTCGCGGCGCTCACATCCAACACCGACTTCGACACGCTGTGTATAGTTGGCTGCAGAACGCTCGACCAGGTGATTTCGTCGATGTCCGCCGCCGATATCGCGCTGGATTACGACGAGCTACGCGGGATATTGGGGTACTAAGCATAATTTTTACAACGAAAAACCTCTCGTAATACGGATGCCGTATTGCGAGAGGTTGTTTTTGATTTACTCTTCAATAGCCGCCTTCTGCATCATAGCCGCGCGTAGTTTTGCGGTGGTTGCATCGTCGAACTTGCGTGTTCTGTCATAGTAATACAGCCCATTGACCTCCTGCTCCACATCGTAGAGCTGGGTATAGCACAGCGCGAATATGCGCGGATTTTGCAGTATTGCGTCTGCCAAACCGCAGTAGCGATATATAAACTCGTCCACATCGGCGGGTCCTTGCCCGTAACCCCATCCGTCGGGGCTGTTTGGGCACCAGCGTATGCCGCCGTATTCGCTTACAGCATACGGTTGGTTTGCATAATGCTGCTGTTCGGGGAATGGGTTATATACCTCGCCGCCATTTTTCATAGGCTCCAGCTTTGCGGCGAATTCCGCAGGGTCTTGGCAGTAATCGTGTATATCAAAGATATCGGTATTAACATGATACCCGCCGCTTGTGTCTACAACCGGGCGCGTAGTATCTGCCGCTTTTGTAGCAAGATATATGCCGCGGATTACGGCGTCGTCCTGCACATGACCCTTATAATCCCATGTTTCGTTAAACGGACACCATCCCACAAGCGCAGGGCTATTGCAGTCGCGCGCAACGGATTCGAGCCACTCGGGCAGGAATATCTCGAGCGCTTCGGGTATCGCGTGGTTAAGCCCCCAATTGCCGTATTCGCCCCAAACCATGTAGCCCATCATATCCGCGTGGTATAGATATCGCCGCTCAAATACTTTTTGATGCATCCTCGCGCCGTTGAAGCCCATTTCCATTGACAGCTCAATATCGCGCTTTAGAGCATCGTCGCTCGAAGCGGTATATATGCCGTCGGGGTAGTAGCCTTGGTCAAGCACGAGCCGCTGAAACACAGGTTTTCCGTTAATCAGCACACAGTTGTCCGTCGTTTGTATACTGCGCATACCGAAATATGCATCTACGGTGTCGGCGGATGCATTATCTGCCGTAAGTGTGAGCGTTAGGTCGTATATCTCCGGCGCAAGCGGCTGCCATAGGTGCAGCTCGTCGACATCCAGCGTAAGCATAACCTCGCCGCTGAACTGTGCTGATGCAGTACCTACAACCTTGCCTTTATACGCGGCAGATGCGGCGATGCTTCCGCCTGCGATATCACCGCAGGGCGTGATAGTTATATGCACACACGAGTTGTCTACATCCGGCGTGAGTTTATACGATTTGATGTATGTATTCGGCACATTCTCCAGCCATACTGTCTGCCATATGCCGGTCACGCGCGTATAGTCGCATCCGGCGGAGGCGTATACCTTGCTCTGCTTACCGCAAGGCTGGAGTCCTGTGCGTGTGTCGTCCTCGGCGTATAGAGCAACGGTGTTATCGCCACCTGTGATATGCGCTGTAATATCAATGCTAATCGGGGTATATCCGCCGCGGTGGGTTGCGACAGATACGCCGTTGACCCATATTTCGCAGCTGTAGTCCACTGCCTCGAAATGTAGGATTGTGCGCTGTTTCAGCCAATCTTGCGGTACGGTAAATGTGCGGCGATACCATACAGCGTTGATAAAATCGGTGTATCCGATGCCTGAAAGTACGCTTTCGGGGCAAAACGGTACGATGATGGTGCGGTCAAGTTTGTCCTTACTCAAAACGCCGCGTTCCTTGCCGGATTTGCCGAAATCGAACTCAAATTCCCATTCGCCGTTTAGGTTTTGCCAGCTGCTTCTGCGCATCTGCGGACGCGGATATTCGTTGCGCGGTATGTTGTTCATATTGATTGCTCCTTTGTAAATCATCCATTCTTTTTTCACTCATAGGCGACATTCTTTCCGTCCGAAAAGAATGTATTCGTTCGAAACAATGGTGATTTACGGTTATTTGTTAATCAATCCCAATTTTTCGTTTAATATCGTCGAGCAGATGTCCGTCTATATACTGCTCGTCCAACACCTGACCAATCTGTACGCTCGGTTTGTTGGCGCCGTGATAGTCCGAACCGCCGCTGATCATCAAATCGTGTTTGGCGCACAAATTCAGGCATAGCTCGGTGTATTCGAGGTCGTGCGACGAATGATAGCACTCCACACCGTCGAGTCCGTAGCCTTTTAGCTCTATCAGCAACGCTTCAAGCGCATCGGGGTCTGTTTCCGAAAGCACAGGATGCGCCCAAAACGCGTAGCCGCCAATCAGCTTAATCAGCTCGATACATTCCGAAGGCGACAGCTTTTGCCGCGCCACATACGCCTTCGAATTGCCGCCCAGATGCCGCGCGAATGCGTCTTTCACATCGTCCGCATAGCCGTTATTAACAAGCGCAATAGCGAGGTGCAGTCTGCCGATATCCGCAAGCGTGCCGCCGTCTTTTGTGGCGAGTACTTCTTCAACCGTAATAGGCATACCCTGCTCGGTAAGCGATTCTATCATCTTAATATTGCGTTCCGCCCGAAAATCCGCGAGCAGCGCGGATTTCGCGGCAAAATCGGGGTGGTTGTGGTCTATAAACAAGCCCAGGATATGCATCTCGCGTGGAAATGTAGCGCTAAGCTCGATTCCGGGGATAACGCATATGCCCTGCGCTGTGCCGGCGGCGATACCTTCGTCCAGCCCGTCGGCGGTGTCATGGTCGGTAATAGCGATATGGCTTATACCGGCGTTTTTTGCAACATTAACAAGCTCTGTCGGCGATAACGCACCGTCAGAGGCGTTGGTGTGGGTATGCAGGTCAATATAACTTGGCATGGCACACTCCGTTTCTTTTTTATTTGTGGTAATACAAAAATGCTAATTCTTTGAATCCAACAACTTATTCAGTTCTTTTCTGAACGTGTCTACATCCTGAAAACGTCGGTATACCGACGCAAAGCGTACATATGCCACTTCGTCAAGCTCTTTTAGCTTGTCCATCGTCATCTCGCCAAGCTCCTTACTGGTAAATTCGCGTTTGAGCGAGTTCGACATAGCCGCCTCTATACTGTTTACAATGCCTTCCAACTGTTGCACGGATATCGGGCGTTTGACGCATGCGCGCATAAGCCCCGCAAGCAGTTTGTGGCGGTCGAACGGCTCACGAGAGTTGTCGCTTTTGATGATTACAAGCGGTATGGTTTCAATCTTCTCGTATGTAGTAAAGCGAGAACCGCATTTTATACATTCGCGTCTGCGGCGGATCGCCAAGCCCTCTTCGGTGGGGCGTGAGTCGATAACCTTGCTGTCGAAATATTCGCAAAATGGGCATTTCATAGTGTTATCATTCCTTTCTGCGCTGGAGTATAAATACTATATCTAGTATACACTATGATTTTTTGCATTGCAAGCAATCTTGCGTATTTTATCGAAGCTTCGTCTTATATCCACCTGCGGGCATATCAACAAGTATGATATCGTCGCCAACGCGCACAATATCGTCCCACGGTATTATAAAATCGCCGTCGCGCCCCAAAAATCCGAATAATCGGCTGGGACCCGGCACAACAATCGCTTCAATATTGCCCTTTTCGAAGTCTATCTCAACATCGCCGACATAGCCCAGCCGCATACCGTCGGCGATGTTGATAACCTCTTTCTGGCGCAAATCTCCCGCTTTAAGCATAAAAAATCCATCCTCTCGCAAATAATTCTGTTATAGAACTATATTCGGGGAAGGATGGAAATATGAGTTATTCGTCTTCGCTAAGCTGTTCCCATAGCTCGTAAAGTTCGGCAAGGCGCTGCTCGAGCGCATCTATATCGTAGCACAGGTCTATGATTTTTTGATGGTCGCTGGCGTATTCGGGCAGCTCCAGCTTGGATTTCAGCTCGGCGAGCGACGATTCCGCCTCCGCAATCTCGTCTTCGGTGCGCGATAGCTTCGAGAGCCGCTTGCGACGTTCGGATTCCGCCTGCTTTTGCGCCTTATAGTCCAGCGCGGCTGGCGCTTCGGACTGCGCTGCTTGCGGCTCGGGCGCTGAACTTGAATTATGTTTTTCCACAAAATAGTCGTAATTGCCCACATACTGCTTCAGCCCGCTCGAATCCATATAGTATATCTTGTCGGCAAGTTTGTTTATAAAATATCGGTCGTGCGATACAATCAGCAACGTGCCGTTGTAGGCAGACAGCGCCGACTCTAGGGCTTCTCGCGAATGTATGTCTAAGTGGTTGGTCGGTTCGTCGAGCAGCAGCAGGTTTGCGTCCGACAGCATAAGCTTGAGCAGGGATATACGCGCTTTTTCGCCGCCGCTCAGCACAGAAATCTGCTTAAACACATCGTCGCCGCAAAACAGGAACAGGGCGAGTGCGTTGCGTACTTCGGTCTGCGTCATCTTCGGGTACGCGTCGTGTACCTCGTCCAGCACAGTATTGTTGTCATCTAAATGCGCCTGTGTCTGGTCATAATACGCAGGCTTTATATTTGCGCCAAGCTTGGATGTGCCGGAAATCGGCTCAAGCTGGGACATTATTATCTTAAACAGCGTAGTTTTGCCGCAGCCGTTCGGACCAAGCAAAAACACATTTTCCTCCTTCTTAACAAACACATCGGCGTTGCGGAAAAGCTGTTTTTCACCAAACGCCATGCTCAGATTGTCGCATATCAGCACATCATTGCCGCCGCCGTATGCGGTTTTGAAGCTGAAGCCGATACTGCCCGGCTCGCTCAGCGGTTTATCCAGCGTTTGCGCAAGCTTATCCACAACCTTTTGCTTGCTTTCGGCGGTCTTTATATTGCGCTCACGGTTCCACTGCCGCTGTTGTGTGATGATACCCTCTATACGCTTTATTTCGCGCTTGGTATTCTCATACTGCCGTTCCTGCGCGAATCGAACCTCTTCTTTAAGCTCCAAGTATCGCGTATAGTTGCCGTTGTATACGGTGAGGCGCTGATTCTCGAGTTCGAATGTTTTGTTTGTTGTGCGGTCGAGAAAATAGCGGTCGTGCGATATTACGATAAACGCGCCGTCGTAGTCGCGCAAAAAGCCTTCGAGCCATTCTGTTGCTTGGATGTCCAGATGGTTGGTCGGCTCGTCTAAAAACAACAGATTTGCGCGGCTCAGCAATATCTTACACAGCATTGCGCGCGTCTTTTGCCCGCCGCTGAGTTTCGAAAATGGTGTGTCCAGCTCAGATTCCGCAAAACCGATACCCAGCAATGCCGAGCGTACCCTGCTCTTATACGTAAAGCCGCCCAGTGCCTCAAACTCCTCCGACAGCGCATGTTGCTTTCGCGTAAGCGCGTCTAAATCTCCATTTGAATCATGTATATCCTCGGCGATATCAGCGAGCTTGACCTCTATCTCCATCACATCGGCATAAACCTCTAAAACCTCGTCCCACAGTGTTTTTGGCGATGTATAGTCCGAATGCTGCTCCATATAGCCTATTGCGGTAGCTTTGTTTTTGAAGATAGAGCCGCCGTCGTGGGGCATTTGCTCCAGCATCAGCTTAAACAGCGTCGTTTTGCCCGCGCCGTTTACGCCCACTAGTCCGATTTTGTCGTTTTTATATATGCCAAAGGAAACATCGTCGAACAGCTTTGATGTTCCAAAGGATTTTTCAAGTTTAGATAGTGTAAGTAAGTTCATAGAAATCACCATTTCCCGATTGTAGTATAAATCCAGCTTCTAATATAGCACAATTCGGCGTGGATTGCAAATATTCCCGGAGTAAAAAATGCGGGATTGCTAAAAATAAGTATAATCATCCAAAGGAGGGAACACAATATGCGAAGAAAACACGCCATATTTATATGCGCGGCAATCCTGTGCATCGCCCACGTTATAACCGGCGATATCGCGGCGCGACACAACGCGGGTGGTATCGGAGAAGAAGCCGCTGCTGCCGCCGAATTGCCGGTTAACCATAGGCGCTTGCACACGCCCGGAAAACAAATACGCCGCCTGCGGAATCGGGAGGATTCGCAAGCGGCGCAAAAATATTAAATTAATAATTATATCCCGCGTCGATAACCTTCAAATTCAGCTCCAGCAAATCTGCCTTGCTCGCAGGCACACATTTTGCCAAACCTGTCTTAAGCTGGTCATAGGTGAGGATATCAGATTCCTTAATAAGCTTGCCGAGTATAATCATATTCGCCAGCTTCGGCGCGTTCATATCAGACGCCATCTGCGTTGCAGGGATATACGCAACGGTTACGTCGGTGCGCTTAACCTTGCGGTCGATCAGCGAACTGTCGACTATAATCGTGCCGCCGGGTACAACGAAATCCTCGAATTTGTCCAGCGACGGAAGGTTCATTGCAATCAGCAAGCCCGGATTAACAATCATGGGTGAGCCGACCGGAGCGTCAGACACCACGATATGGCAGTTTGCTGTGCCGCCGCGCATTTCGGGGCCGTATGACGGAAGCCACGAAACCTCTTTGTCCGCCAAAAGTCCGCCGTATGCGAGCACTTTGCCGCCAAACAGTATGCCCTGTCCGCCGAACCCGGCGATAATTAGTTCATGTATATTGCTCATTTTAATAATCAGTCCTTTCGATATACTATTCCTTATCCTTAAACACGCCAAGCGGATACTGCGGCATCATATTTTCGCGAAGCCATGCGATGGATTCAACAGGCGAAAGCCCCCAGTTGGTAGGGCAGGTAGACAGCACTTCCACGATTGAAAAGCCCTTGCCGTCGATCTGGTTTTGGAACGCCTTCTTGATAGCGGTCTTCGTCTTCTTTATGTTCTTGATATCATCAACCGAGGTGCGCTCTGCGTAAACAGTGCCTTCCAGCGCGGATAGCAATTCACACACCTTGATCGGATAGCCCTGTACGCTCACATCTCTGCCGTATGGCGAAGTCTGCGTAACTTGACCTACAAGCGATGTCGGCGCCATCTGACCGCCTGTCATGCCGTATATTGCGTTGTTTACGAATATCACTACGATGTTTTCGCTTCTGGATGCGGCGTGAACTGTCTCTGCTGTGCCGATAGCGGCAAGGTCGCCGTCGCCTTGGTATGTGAATACGATGTTTTCGGGATTTGCGCGCTTGATGCCTGTTGCAACTGCCGGAGCGCGCCCGTGCGCAGCCTGCTGCATATCGCAGTCGAAGTAGTTGTATGCAAAAACAGAACAACCAACCGGCGCAACGCCGATGGTCTTGCCCTCAATGCCAAGCTCGTCTATTACCTCGGCAATAAGGCGGTGGATAATGCCGTGTGTACAGCCGGGGCAGTAGTGCAGTGTAACGTCGGATAATGATTGTGGTCTTTCGAATACTTTGGCCATTATTTAACACCTCCCGTTGAAGTTGCAATCTCCTTGACTTTTGCGATAATCTCCGCCGGGGTGGGAACCATACCGCCGGTTCTGCCTGTGAAATATACAGGCTTTTTGCCGTTAACAGCCAGCTTAACGTCTTCTACCATCTGACCTGTGCTCATCTCAACCGACAGGAACGCCTTTGCGGTGTTTGCAGTTTTTTCGAATATCTCGGTGGGGAAGGGCCATAGTGTGATAGGACGAATCAGACCTACCTTTATACCTTCCGCTCTAAGCGCGTCCATCGCGTTCTTCGCGATACGCGCCGTTGTACCGTATGCTGTTATGATGATATCTGCGTCGTCTGTGCCGAATTCTTCGTATAGCGCTTCGTTTTTGCGTATAATGTCGTAGCGTTTCTCGCGTTCAAGCACCAGTATTTCCAGCTCGTCGGGTGTGATATACAGCGAATTTATGATATTTCTTTTGCGTTTCATCTGTGTGCCTGTTGTTGCCCAGGATTTTTCGGGCAGTTCGCGCTTAGACACTGAATCGAACGAAATCGGTTCCATCATCTGCCCCAGCATACCGTCGCCCATAATCATAACAGGCATGCGGTAGATATCGCCGAGGTCAAACGCCAGCGATGTGAGGTCGACCATTTCCTGCACCGAGCTGGGTGCAAGTACAATCATGTGATAATCGCCGTGTCCGCCGCCTTTGGTCGCTTGGAAATAGTCCGACTGTGCGGGCTGTATGCCGCCGAGACCGGGGCCGCCGCGCACGATGTTTACGATAACGCAGGGCAAATCCGCTCCTGCGATATACGAAATACCCTCTGCCTTAAGGCTGATACCGGGCGACGACGAACTTGTCATAACACGGACGCCGCTTCCTGCCGCGCCGTATACCATATTGATAGCGGCAACTTCGCTTTCAGCCTGCAAAAACAAGCCGCCAACCTTGGGCATCTTCTTTGCCATATATGCTGCAAGCTCGGTTTGCGGTGTGATAGGATAGCCAAAGAAATGGCGGCATCCCGCCTGCATAGCGGCTTCGGCAAGCGCTTCATTGCCTTTCATTAATACTCTTTCTGCCATGTTTAAAAACCTCCCTCTAATAGTTCTCTGAATTATTTTGTCTGTCGCAAAAAGTCGGTCCGAAGGACTTCGCGGCTTGCCGCGAACTTTTTGTATAAGTCTGAATTTATTCAGACTTTTCCACTTCAATTACTGTATCAGGACACATAGTCGCGCAAAATCCGCAGCCTATGCATTTGTCCATGTCGCTGACAGCCGCGGGGTGATAGCCCTTGGAGTTCAGCTTGTCTGTTGCCATAACGACTATTTTCTTTGGGCAGACAGTTGTGCAAAGCTCGCAGCCCTTGCAATTTTCTTCGTTAAACGTCACTTTTGCCATATTTATCATTCCTTTCTGTGTTGCAGATTTAATCTATTATAAGGATGCACCAACCGAAGGTTGGTTTATCCTCTTATATACCCAATCTAAAAATCCAACTTCAAGTACAAATCCATCCCAAATGCACTATCCTGCAACGCCTCGGGCAACTGCGCCACAACCTCATGGCTGCCGCATATAAAGCTTAGCGGTATATTCGTATGTTCTGAAACCTCTTCGATAGCCGATTGCCCGCTTAGCAGGACATCTATATTTGTATCTGCGGCGAGGTTGGTGTCGTTTACAAGGTCGGTGATTTTCAGCCTTGAAGCCGCCTGTATCTCGTCCATATATTCGAGGATGTCGTCTGCGGTTTGTGTGAGCGGGCGGCGTGTGTTGATAACAAAATACATGCTGTATGGCTCTTTCGCGAAAAATCGGTAATACTGCCCGAGCGCGAACGCGCCGTCCTTGTCGCCGCCGATGTCAAACACAACATAGCTGTCGGTATCGGCGAATACGCTGATAACCTCTGCCGGCACTGTGGGCATATCGAGGTTGGTGTTGGCAAATTGTGGGCTGATAACGCGTATGCCCGCCTGTTCGAGCACCTGCCGTGCGTCCTCGGTACGGAAATATGTGTTGACGATATCGAGGTCGACGATTGTGACCTTCTTGCCGTCCTTCGCCAGCTTTATTGCCATATTGACGGCAACCTCTGTCTTTCCGCTGCCGAAATGTCCTGTTACGATGTTGATACGATTTGGGTTGATACGATTTTGCATAGCTGTCTCCAAATTAAGATGATATTTTTATATATTTAATTAGTCTAGCATAAATTTATATATCAGTCAATGTTTTGGGTGATATGAAAAACACATGTTATCTGCTATTTTTTTCATTTTAAGTGTATACTTAAGAAGACAATCCTGCTTCCACGACCTACGTCACCTTTATGTCAAGCACAAGACACAAAATATTCAACACATTTTATTAGCACCTTAATCCAAATCCCTAACAGGTAGATACATTTGCATAAATTGATTTCCGCAATTTTTGAAAAATTTAACAAGCATGGGTGTTCTGTTTCCACCAATATCAATGGGGTTGATTGCCCTATTGTTCTTTCTCGTCCACAAACATATATAATCCCAAGTGCGTACAACAGAAAATACAAATGGGTTCGCAATTGTGACCATGGCATAATATCCGTCCGGGATAGTTGTGAAAATGTAGCCTTCGGCTGGTGTTCCGCAAACAGCTTGTTCGTCAAAATAGAACCACACCCCGCCATTTTCACCCATAGGTGTGAGATTGTATTCGTTGGTGTATCTATCAAGACGCTTTATGTCTGCATAATCAGCAGAATCGAAATCGTCAATATCCAATATAGTTTTTTCTAATTTTACAACCTCAACGTTGTCGCAACGCGATAGGTTTTCTTCTTCATGCCTTTCGCCCCGTGATTCTCTTGTGCTGTGCGTCATATGTTTCGATTGTTAATCGCACAAATATAGTAAATCTTTGATATCTCTGTCTGAGAACTGACCTTCCGTTATATTCTCAATCGTATACCAAACCGTATTGCAGCTATACCGCAACTTGTTGTTTATGTAATAATGGTGCTGACACCAACAAAATTTTTTATCTCCATGGTCACCGCAACCGTGGCATCCACAAGCCCGCAAGAGCCCTGTCCGAACTTGTTCTTCGAATTCGTCCTGTCTGAGCAAAACTTCATGTGCCATCTCGGAATAAAACATAAATCTGATAGAAAGTGTACCATCATTAGAAAAAAGGCTACACAAAGGCTTTCCATGTTTCGGGTGTTTTCGAAAATGGAGCGACCACTCTTTTTTGGTTTTATTTTTTGGTAAAATGCCATACGGATTATACTCTGCATGATTTTTTGCGATGTGACTCTGCATGGCTTCCGCAATACGCTTTCCTGTATTATCGAGGGATTCCAGAAAATCTGTGCAGCTATATTCCGGCATAAATATCGCTCCTTAAATCCATAATTTTTTATCTCCTGCAATCACAGCATGTCATATTTATAAATGAGTCCATGTTTCCACGACTTGCGCCACACCAACGCAAGTTATTGCGTCATCTGCTATCCTTCATCCTGTCTGCCAACCAAACGCAAGAGAAGCATGTTATCGTATGGTATTGCGCTACAGATCATTTTTCATCTTACCCGCCAGCCCCAACATCTCTTTCGCATGATTCCGCGTTGTATCAGTTATCTCCGCGCCGCCGATAATGCGCGACAGCTCGTCGATGCGCTGTTCACTGTTTAGCAGAACGATTTCTGTATACGACAAATCGCCGTCGCTGTTCTTCACGATCGAATAGTGATGATCCGCCATACACGCAATCTGCGCGAGGTGGGTGATGCATATAA
>JGI994J12354_10002401_pt1 | contig 18340 bp, 15 predicted proteins | sample IntmicLarv3ML3BL_FD_12354 | JGI IMG/M metagenome (IMG submission 12354)
TCTGACTGTATAACGTTTGATTACCTCCCCTTGATAGAATCACAATACAACCTCCCCCAACCATTGCCGTCTTCTTTCTGCATCCCCATTTTCGTCCGCTTCGAATGCTTCTGTTAAAATTTCTTTTCCGCCGTTTGTGCAATCGGGCTCTTTTTGTCATAATAGCTTCACCGTTCATCTTTGAGAATTCTTCCGCTCAACCGTTTGCTTGCGGCATTTTTACTCCTCGCTTCCAATCTACCCCATTCTTTTGTTCCATTCATCATATGAATATTTTTCATGCTTCCACACAAAAAATTTTCATATCAGGCTCCATAAAATCAAAATCCACACAAACCTTGACATACGGCACATTGGAACGCCTTTCTTGCACATCTCTCAGACTCGAATAAAAAATCCGATACTTCTCCTATTTTTTTCTGCTTCGCATTCTTTTTCACATTTCATATATAACCTCTGTCCAGCCTCCATTTCGTCTCTCCCCGCTTCATCCTTATCGTTAAATGTTACATGAATATTTATCATGTGTCAATGCTCGCTTGACATTTTTTCATGTTTTTTGTCTTATTTTCCGAAAGCACTTGAATTTATTTCAAGTTTATTTTAATATAAGTATAGTAGAAAGGATGGTGCTATATGTACTTGGCAAAAAATATACGCTACCTCAGAAGGAAAAATGGCTACTCGCAAGATTTTATCGCCAAAAAGTTAGATTATAAATCTTATACCACCATACAAAAATGGGAAATGGGACTATCAGAACCCTCCCTCAAAAAACTTAGTGAATTGGCTGAATTGTTCAAAGTCGATATGGATGACATGGCAAAAGCCGATCTGGCACTCACTAAATCAACCGCCGTTGACGCCTTATCTTTTGACAACATATTGCCCATACAAATCAAAAAAATTCCTCTTTTGGGAGAAATCGCTTGCGGCGAGGCTATCTTCGCAAATGAAAACAGGGCCTCTTATATCGCTACGGGTACAGACATACACGCCGATTTTTGTTTACGTTGTAAGGGTGACAGCATGATAAATGCACGCATACATAATGGCGATATCGTCTTTATTCGCGAACAGCCTATGGTAGATAATGGCGAAATTGCCGCTGTAATCATCGACGATGCGGCCACGCTAAAGCGTGTATTCTATAACCCCGAAGTCGAACAGCTTATCTTAAATGCGGAAAATCCCATCTATCCACCGCAAGTATATCAAAAAGACGAGTTGAACCAAATCCGAATATTGGGCAAAGCCATCGCTTTTCAAAGTGACGTAAAATGAGTCATAAAAATCTTGGAAAAATTAGATACACCTCTTTGGCCGCTACAAAAACCGCCAATCAAATCACTCCGAGATACATGTGAAATTTGAAAACGCTCAAATCAGAGGAATTCAACAAGTCCGCTCTCCGATACGCTTTTATCCCCTCGATGCCATGCCCGCGCCAGCCACGTCAACTCAAAACAAACACTGGCGTAAGGAAAATCAATACCCGTTAAATCAAGTCCATCAAAACCCATGTTGATTCAAGGAGGTTCTCATATGAAAAAACCACTGCTGCAAAAACTCACTGCCTTTGTTACAGTAATCTGTCTTTTATTCTCACTCTCGGCTTACGCCATAACACCGCCTACGGCCGATACTGCGCAGGAAATCAGCGTGTATATCAACGGAGAGAGACTAAATCTGAATCCTCCCGCAGTCGTTGAAAACGGCAGAACTCTGATTCCACTTCGGCAAATTTTTGAATCCTTGGATGCAACCGTGGAATGGAGCGGCGCACAAAAAACCATCACCGCAATTCGAGGCGGCACAACCATAAAACTACAAATTGACTACAATAAAATTGCAATCGGCTCTCGAGGAATCGTACAATATGTGCCTATCGACGTAGCGCCGAAAATCATTGGCGCGAGCACTTTTGTGCCTCTAAGAACCATTGCGCAATCCTTCGGCGCTCAAGTAGATTGGGATAGCGCCACCAAAACCGTAACCATCACCACCACGCCTGATGACACGAAAATCTATGACGGCCACGCTGATATTAACAGCTATGTCAGCAATTATATCGGCGCCGTTTATTATGTCGGAACAAACGCAATAAAATTCCCCGCCTACAATGAATATATCCAACCGCTGCTTCCTTCGGAAATAACCGGTACAAACCATCTCAAAGGCAACATATTGGAAGGCGTTTCTCCTCGCACCACAGGCATTGCGGCAACAGATGAAATTATCGACGAAATTCTTGCAGGTATTATCACACCCGCAATGACTGATAAAGACAAAATAAAAGCCGCTTATGACTACTTGATCTACAACCTGAGTCATAATAATAACTACTCCGCAAATCCCGATTTGCTAAGTCTTCGAAAATATGTCCATGGTGTACAACTCTATTCCTCTGAAGGCGGCGCAGCTTTAAGCCTACTCTACACAAAAGAAGGCGTTTGTGACCACTTTGCAGCATTGTTTACTTGTATGATGTGGCGACTGGGTCATGATTCCCAAGTAGTCGGCGGACTATATATCAACCGCGACGGCTCTTCTTATCCTCATGCATGGAGTGTTGTGACGCTGGATGGCATCGACTATTACTTTGATCCCGACATTGAGTCCTCTCTTTATGACCGCGGGATAGCACCCTCTTATTTCTTGTTCATGCAGACAGAGGCACAATGCCGAACAAATCACGCCTGGTGATGCGGCAACAAACTGCGCTCTTTCATTCACAAGTATATTTTTTGATGGGTGATAGAGCGCTCTGCATTTCCCAATTGAATGTGATTTTTCTGAAGAAATCTGCGGATACTCCAAAATTGTTTTGATTCATGAAACCACACGAAATGGTCAATATCCACCTACCTGCAATCAAATAAACGAGGAAATCAAAAATTGTCTTAAAGGAGCGATTTCATGTACATTGACGCGCATACCCATATCGAAAGAAATAACTTCAAAGACATTCTCGCAAACAAAAACATTGCATTTGTCGCCTCTGCCGGAAACCCTGAAGAGTGCCGGTTCTTACTCGGTTTACAGAAGGACTTCGAAAATTTACATTGCAGCTTCGGTATTCATCCTTGGCTGGCCTCTAGCTGCACCTTCGAGGAAATACTTCCTTTTTTGGAAAAAGCGCCCTACATAGGTGAAATTGGTATGGATTGTGTTTGGTGTGATACAGATTTGAACATTCAAGAAAGTATTTTTAAACAACATCTAGACTATGCACAAAAAACGAAAAAACCCGTAATTTTGCATACAAAGGGATGTGAAGAACAAGTCTCTGATATACTTATCGGCTATTCCATGCCGATTCTTGTGCATTGGTACTCCTGCGGAGCGCATTTGGAACGATACATACAACAAGGCTGCTTTTTTACGATCGGCCCAGATGTTGGCTTGAATCCGATTGTCGCAGACATCGTCAAAACGATCAGCTTGGATAGAATTTTAGTCGAAACAGATGGATTGTCCGCTTTGGAATGGGTCTTTAACCGCCACGTGAGCGCAACAGAAATCCCACACATTTTACAAAACACAATCCGCGAAATTGCGAATATCAAAAACTGCTCTATATCAGATATGGTGGAAATCGTTCGGCAAAATACGCATCGTTTTTATCGTTTTCAAAAATAACAGCATCCGAACAAAATGCACCTCCTGTCGGGCGGCCTTTTCTATCTCGCGATTTTTATTGATAAATCCTTATCTTGCCGACAAAATATAGTCCTCTAATAAACTTTTATCGATTTCGCTTCATAGTTCAATTGATTTAACAAATTATCTATGAATCAAAGCATCTTAGCACTTTTCCTCATCCCTTTCTATTTTTTCAAAATCATCGCCATTCTTTCATGTATTGATCTGTTTTCATTGCCATTGTCAAAACGCTATCTTATTCATTGGCACAATAAACATTAGCAAAACAGCCGACGATAGACCATTGACGTCCACCGTTTTCATATTTTCCGTTGGCAAAATAAAAACCATTGCCGCAACAAATAAAAGTATGAGTATCGTTTTTACCCGTACAATAGGCGACAGAGCTTTATATTTGTTAATCACATCGCAGTCATTTTCCTTTTCTTTAACCTTGATACACAACCCATAGATTGGCGCCGCACATCTTTAAACTTATTTGAGACATAAATAAGCGTTCTCTATTTCTGGGATTAAAAAAGAAACTATAACCATAGACTTTTAGAGCTATCTTTTTGGGGATATCTATCGAATGCCTCTTCCTGCTTCATCATCTCGAGAGCCCAAATCGATAAATTCATTTTTATCACAACCGATACAAACGTATCACATTCGTATCAAAAAAACATTCTCCTATTCTTTTTGTTCAAATCTATCTCCGCCTTGTTTTCTCAATTCCAAATATCGAAATATTAGGTCTGCTCACCCAATGAGGTTCTGTTAACTACTCCGTGAAGCGCTTGTCAACTATAATCTTTGTTTTATTGACGCTTTTTTGTGAAAAATAGTGCAGATTGCACCTTGCAGAAAAATTGAAACCGTTTTCGAGAGGCGGGTAGGGTATTACCCCTCTGGCCTCACGAAACATCTTCTAATCGTCACAAAAATCCTGTATTTACGCAGTTTTTTTGTAACGGCATCAGACCGGGTCGCTGTACCCATCTGATTTTCCATTGCAGCGAAAGTCTGTCCGCCCTCACTTCGAAAACAGAATACGCTAAGCAAACGTTTTTGTCTGCTCCTGCATAAAGCTCCACAAAAAAAGCGCACACATCGTTCCCGACATGTACGCTTCATAAGTCTTATTTTCTCAAATCATCCAACAGCTGAGTTTTGCTTTCGGTTTTTTCATCCTTCATCTTGATAATCTTTGCCGGTGAACCCGCAACCACTGCGCCTGCAGGCACATCTTCCGTCACAACCGCCCCGGCCGCAACCACTGCACCATCCCCAACTTGTACGCCTTCTAATACAACTGCGTTGGCACCAATCAAAACACCATCGCCGATAATAACGGGTGTTGCACTGGGCGGTTCCAAAACGCCTGCCAATACAGCGCCGGCACCAACATGGGAATTCTTTCCAACCGTTGCGCGAGCACCAAGTATCGCATTCATATCGACCATCGTTCCTTCGCCGATTTCCGCACCGATATTAATCACCGCGCCCATCATAACAACTGCATTCTTTCCAATTTTTACGCGGTCACGGATGAAACAACCCGGTTCAATACGTGCTTCCAAACTCGTAATATCCAGCATCGGCACAGCGGAATTCCTTCTGTCGAAATCCATCGCGTAGTCTTCTACCCTATCTTGATTCGCCACAAGGATTTCCCGTATCGGCTGACAATCTCCAATCATCACCCAGAAATCTCCGCTTCCGAATATTTTGATACCTTCTTCCTCGACCCCGGAGATATCTCCCTTTACATATACAGTTACAGGCGTTGTTTTCTTTGCGTCTTTAATATACTTTGCAATCTCATATGGATTTGTCATATCGTAATTCATCGTACAAATCACCCCTTAAATTAAATGTTACTACAATTATATAACAAAAACATAAAATTTCAAGGCCATATTCTACATTTTATGCTACAATGGAATGAATATTGCTGAGCCTTGCTGTTCCTGTTTTTCCTCACGACAGCACAAAAATTCATTGCAAACAAAGGAGGTCTGCAAATGGAAAATACCTTTTTATATATGGAAGACGAACTGCGTGAACTCCGTCGCGACTTGCACCGCATTCCCGAATTGGGATTACAGGAGTTTAAAACATCCGCTTATATTGAAACCAAACTGAAAGAATTCGGCGTTATTCATATAGAGCGCGTGCTGGACACAGGCATTGTTGCCTTGATAGAAGGGCACGACCAAAGCCTGCCCTCTCTCGCTTTTCGTGCCGACATAGACGCTTTGCCCGTAGACGAGGCGACGAATATGCCCCACCGTTCTCACCATTCGGGTACAATGCATGCTTGCGGACATGACGGACACATGGCAATGCTTCTTGGGTTTGCAAAACATTTGATAGCAAACCAACCAAAGTGCAATGTTGCTTTGATTTTTCAACCGGCAGAAGAAGGCCCCGGCGGGGCACAACTCATGGTCAAAGCCGGTATCCTGAAAAAATACAATATTACACGTATCATCGGATGCCATATCTTCCCCGATATTCCGCAGGGAAAAATCGCCTGCCGCCCGGGAGGCATGATGGCGAGAAATGGCGAAGTTCTCGTTCGTATTTATGGAAAAAGTGCCCACGGGGCACAACCTCAACTGGGTCACGATGCTCTTCTTGCATCTGCCGCAGTCTTGTCCGCTCTCCACACAATACTATCCCGCAACACCTCACCAATTGATGGAGGCGTATTGACATTCGGCACCATCCACGGCGGAGAAGCCTGCAATATCATCGCCAAGGAAGTCGTTCTTGAAGGCACCATGCGTGCTTTTAGCGACGAAGTCTACGAAACCATCGCAAAGCGTGTAGCAGAAATTGTTCAAAACACTTCCCGCAGCTTCGGCTGCACCGGAGAAGTGGAATTTCGTCATATGTACCGTGTCGTAAATAACGATTTAACTATGGTACACACATTGAAAGAGATTTGCGGAAACGACTATATTCATACGCAACCCTACATGCTGGCAGAGGACTTTTCTCTATTCCAAAGAGAAATACCGGGTATCTTTTTCTTTCTTGGCGCAAAGAATGAAGAAAAGGGCTTTATTCACCCGCTTCATAGCGCCATGTTTGATTTTGATGAACGCATTTTATGTTATGGCGTTGAGACCTATACCAAGCTTTTGGCAAAACTGACATAATCACTTATTTTCTTTAGGAGGCTGCATCATGGCACTTTGGAATCCTTGGCGGGGTTGTCATAAGTTTAGTGACGGCTGTCGTTTTTGTTATATTCACAAAGGCGATGCCAAACGCAATGTAAACACCAGCGACATCGTGAAAACTACAAATTTTGATGCTCCCATTCAAAAAAACAAAACAGGTGCACACAAAATGAAACCAAACCAACGTGTTTATGTTTGCTTTTCTACAGACTTTCTTCTGGAGGATGCAGATATATGGCGTGCCGATTGTTGGAAAATGATTGCTCAACGTAAGGATTTGGAGTTCTTGTTCCTCACAAAGCGTATTCACCGCTTTATGGATTGTATTCCCGAAGATTGGGGTCAAGATGGCTACGAAAATGTGATTGTCGGCTGTACCATAGAAAATCAAGTTGAAGCAGACAAACGCCTGCCCATCTTCTCCGAACTGCCGATTCATCACAAAATTATCATTTGCCAGCCACTTTTGACAGAACTTCATATCGAACCTTACTTAAAGGATATCGAACAAATCGTTGTTGGCGGAGAATCCGACCATAATGCACGTCCGCTCTATTACGATTGGATACTTTCCTTGCGCCAACAAGCGTTGGCCGCCGGTGTTCCTTCTTTCGAACTACGCCAGCTTGGCACACACTTCGTAAAAGACGGGAAACACTACTGCTTAAAAACACGCGAACTCACAAGTCAGGCAAAAAAAGCAGCCATCAATTTCCATCATTGAAATTCGCCTGTTTTCGCCTAATATAAAACATCGCTTCCCCACAACTTCTGTTGATGGGGATTCTTTTATGCCTTCATGATATCCTTCAAAAATCAAATTTTTATCAAACATAAACATTAGAATTCTAATGAAATTTTTAATTATTGTTTTATAGTAAAACGATTGACACCCCTTTGGATTTGTCATAAAATGAACAACGTATCTGTAAATTAAAGAAACTATTCAGAAAAGGTGAATTTTCATGTCGACGACAGATAGCAACAGCATCGCAGAAAAACTTTTTTTGCTCAGCAAAAATATGAAAACTTGGAGTTATAAGCATTTCCAAAAAGCAATGTTCACCAACGCAAAATGCTGCATTGTGCCCAAAGATTTGACACTTCGGCAATTGCAGATCATACACTTAATTCGTGAGGATTCCATAAACACAATATCAGGCATCGCGAACGAATTCAATTTGAGCAAAAGCAGCACCTCTTTGACCATTTCGAAAATGGTGAAAAAGGGATATCTGCAAAAAATCGCTCCCAGCGAAAATGACGATGGGCGCAAGGTCTATTTTCACATTACGGAAAAAGGCAATGCGCTGTCCTTAGCTACAGAGCAATTCTTGCTGGATGTTGTTGCAAAATCTTTTGAACATATCAGTCCACAAAACGCCGCCGCCCTTTGCGGGCATCTGGATGAAATCAATCGTTTATTAGAAGGGGGTCAAAGTAAATGAAACGAATATTACCTATCGCAATCTTATGCTCCGCATTGATGCTCTCCTCTTGTGCTACGGACAGCAAAACACAAGTAGAGGAAGAAGTTGTCCTTCGCTCTGTCGAGGTTACACGAATTGGTACGGATACCATATCCAGCGATTTCGCATATTCCGGCAAAGCTGCCGCTATAAAAGAAATCTCTATCATTCCAATGATTCCCGGAAAAGTGACTTATGCCGGATACAGTGTCGGAGACGCCGTAGCAAGCGGCGCAACACTTTTTCGTGTGGATACCAGCAGCTTGGAAACCAGTTTGAAAAGCGCAGAAGCTTCTCTGGCTATTGCACAACTTGGTTATGACAGTGCAAAAAAAACCTATGACAATAATTTCGTGCTTTTCGAGGAAGGTATCATTTCCGAAGCAGACATGGATAAAATCATCTATGCCTATGATTCGGCTGAAGCAAACATAAATGCCTTACATATTCAAATCGAAAGCATCCAAAAAAGTATTTCTGACTGCACCGTGACTGCGCCCATGTCCGGCGTAATCACCGCGAGAAACATTGAAGTTGGCGGCTTTGCCACACAATCTCTCCCGTCTTATACCATTATGGATTTATCTTCCGTAAAAGTGGAAGTCGGTATCTCCGAGCAGATGGTAAACAGCGTTTCCGTGGGGGATGAAGTCTCTGTCAAAATGACAGCTGTTTCCGCACAACCACTCACCGGCATTGTTTCGACAATCAATCCTGCCGCAAACCATACCGGGACCTATACCGTGGACATACGCCTAAATAACAGCGACGGCCTAATTAAATCGGGCATGCTCGCAGAAGTTCGTTTCACTACGGAAATATCTGAGGATACGCTCATTCTTTCTCAAAATACCGTTATATCCAAAGACGGCGAAATATATGTCTTTATTCTAAATGATGACAATACCGTTAAAAAGGTATCTGTTGTGACAGGTATCGAGACGGGTGAAAACATCGAAATCGTCAGCGGTCTCTCGGAAGGAGATTTGGTTATCACCCGCGGCCAATCATACCTCACTGATGGCGAGCGAGTGAATGTTTCCAATGCGGATGCTGTCGGTATCGCACAAAATAGGATGAAGGGGGAATAAGATTTGTTATCAAGAATCTCTATTCGCCGTCCTGTGACGGCTATTATGATGACATTGATCGTATTTCTTGCCGGTGCGATTGCCTACACCGGATTGAATTTATCTTTAATGCCAAATGTAGATTTACCGATTGTTCTGGTGAGCACGACTTATGTTGGTGCCGGACCGGAAGAAATCGAAAACCTTGTTTCCAAACCCTTGGAAGAATCTCTGGGTACTGTTAGCAACGTAGATACCATCACGTCCATATCCTCGTCAAACTCTTCTTTTCTTCTGGTTCAGTTCGTAGACGGTACAGACATTGACTTGGCAAGCGTCGATCTGCGTGAGGTTTTGGATTTGACAAAATCTCGACTACCTGATGATGCCAGAGAACCTGTCATCATAAAAATTGATTTAAACGCAATCCCCATCTATCTGGGTGTACAGGCAGATAATCTCGATTTAAATGAGTTAACGCTTCTATTAGAAGAAAATGTTATGAACCGCTTGGAACGTATTGAAGGCGTTGCTTCTGTCAGCCTTTCCGGCGGCTTGGAAAAAGAGATTCGTGTGACCGTGGATGCCGACAAACTGGCGGGCTACGGTTTGACTACGACCAGACTCGCCCAGTATCTGGCGGCGGAAAACATGAATCTGCCCTCCGGCTCTCTGAGCCAAGGCTCCTCCTCCATTCAGATACGTACCATCGGCGAATTTACATCCATTGATGAAATCAGAAACCTGTCCATCATGACTGGTACAGGCGCATTGATTCGCCTTAGCGATGTGGCAACTGTGGAAGAGGTAGAAGTTGATTTAAACTCTTTCACCTATATCGATGGCAACAAAGGTATTTTGATATTAATCGATAAACAATCCACAGCAAATCTCGTTGATGTCAGCCGTAAAGTACAAGCTGAAATGGACAGCATTCAACTGGCAAATCCTGATTTGAATCTCGTTGTTTTAAGCGATACGGCAGATTATATTGAAGTATCCATCTCTAACATAACAGAAACTGCTTTCTTGAGTGCATTGATTGCATTTTTTGTATTGCTGGTCTTCTTAAAAAATCCGACTACATCTCTTATCGTTGCGGTGTCTATTCCGACGTCCATTTTGGCGACATTCGCCTTAATGTATCTGTCAAACATGACATTGAACCTGATTTCCATGGGCGGTTTGGCCATTGGTATCGGTATGTTGGTAGATAATTCCATTGTTGTTTTGGACAGCATCTACCAATATTATGAGGATGGACATCCACCAAAAGAAGCTGCAGAAGCAGGTGCAAAAGAAGTCTCTATGGCAATTTTTGCTTCCACAATGACAACGGTTGCCGTATTTCTTCCCATCGCTTTCGTACAGGGAGCGGTAGGCCAAATGCTGCAAAACCTTGCTTTCACCGTTGTATTCTCTCTGCTATCCTCTTTTGTTGTTGCCGTTACTTTCGTTCCCATGGCATGCTCTCTCTTACTGCAAAGAGATCGGCTGAAAAAACCGATGACGAACCCGATTCTGACCGGAGTACTGAGTTTTTGGGATAAAATTCTTGATAATATCAATGATGCCTACGGAAAATTTTTGAAATGGGCATTAAGCCATAGACAATTTACCGTAGCGCTCGTAGTGGTCATTTTCATCTCCAGTCTCGGCGTTATTCCGCTGGCAGGCGTCGATTTCATGGCACCTATGGATCAAGGCATGGCAGAAATCAGCATTGAACTTCCTAGCGGTACAAACCTGAAAACAACCGAGGAAGTTGTTATCGAAGCACTTTATCGGATGGAAGACATCTCGGAAATCGAAACGCTTTATGCCAATGTCGGCTCCGGCATGTTAAGTTCAAGTGCCTCTTCGGCAACCATTTCCATCATCCTAACCCCCAGAGCAGAACGAGAACGCTCTACCAACGAGGTCTGTGATGAAATCCAGTATTTGCTGGGTGACATCCCGGGTATTGACTTAACTGTTCTCACATCCGATTCCGCTATGGGCAGCTTGAGCGGATCTGATGTTTCATTTAATATTTACGGTTATAATAATGATGTCTTAATGGGTATTGAAACGAATGTCATCTCTATCTTGAAAAAAGTCCCCGGACTCAAAGATATTGAAGGATCTACCAGCGAGACCGTACCGGAAGCATCTGTCATCATCGATCGTACAAAGGCTTCGCAGTATGGCATCACCACCGCAACCATTGCAGGAGCTCTGAATACCGCCATATCCGGGACAACCGCAACGCAGTACAAAGTAAATAACACGGAGTTGGATGTGGTTATCCGCTATGATAAGGATCAGGTGAACTATCTGACCGATTTGCATAACTTGATGGTTCCTTCCGCATATGGCTCTTTGATACCGCTTTCGGATGTTGCAAAAATTCAGATAAACGAAAGTGCAACTTCTATCTACCGCGAAAATCAGAAAAATTACATCTCCATCTCCCTAAACACAGATGGTATCAGTACAAGCGAGGCGCAAGTGCTTATAGATGAGACTTTGGCTGATTACAACTTCCCTGACGGCTACTACTATGCCGCATCGGGTACGTTGGAGATGATGAATGATGCATTTAATAGTCTGTATCTTTGTATGGTTGTTGCCGTACTTCTAGTTTATATGATTATGGCTTCCCAGTTTGAATCCTTCCGGTATCCGTTTATCATCATGTTCTCCATGCCATTGGCGATTACCGGCGGTATTTTCGGACTTTTCATTACCGGACATACCATTACCGTACCGGCATTCCTGGGCTTCGTCATGCTGGTCGGCATGGTCGTAAACAATGGTATCGTTTTGGTTGACTATGCAAACCAATTGATGGACACCGGACTGAAGGCCTACGACGCACTGTGTCTGGCAGGGCCAAGACGTTTACGTCCAATTTTGATGACAACGCTAACAACCATCTTCGGATTGATTCCTATGGCAATCAGTACCGCTGAAGGCAGCGAAATGATGCAAAGTTTGGCCATCGGCGTTATTTTCGGCTTATTGTTCTCAACCGTTATCACACTGGTATTGATTCCTGTTTTATACTATTGGATGGATAATGGAAAACAGCGCAGGATGTCCAAAAAAGAGATTCGCCGTCAGAAAAAACTGGCTGCAATCGCTGCCGCAACACACGAACAATAATTCCCTGATAAACAAGCCGCTTTTGACAACTGTCAAGGCGGCTTATTCTATAGAAAATTTCGGAATGATACCATGACTTTTCCTTCGTTTCATGTTACACTGTGAAAAATATATTCTCTTGAAAGGAGGATTATCTTGCTCATTATAATTGCAATGGCTATTTGCCTGCCGTTGATTGCTTTTGTTGCCAAAAAACGGAAAAAACATATATTTCCGCCCCAAACACACACTTTCTCGCTGCCAAAACAATATGTTTATTTGTCTCTGGGTTGTTCGGCAGCGATGTCCTTATTCATTTTGGCATTTTTGCTGATTTCTTTATTGCGGGGCATGGCTCTTGATGCTCTATATCCGGTTCTTACATTTATCTCCGGCTGGGCGTTGTTGGTGTTTTTGGTCTATATCTGCTTTGCCAGATACGAAGTTCGTCTCACACCGAAGGCGCTTTCTTTCACACCATTTATCGGTAAAAGAATCTGTATTCCGCTAAATGAAATAGAGCAGTTAATCCTCACGCCTATGGAAGATTTGGATGTTTTTGCCTACGGAAAAAAACAAATCGCTTTGGGCAATTCCATTCTGCCCTGTCGGGAGATTGCGGAAAGAACGGCGCATTATCATGAACAACAAGCTGAACACGATACCAAAATTGAAGACCTTTTTACGCCCATATAAAAAAGGCAGACGCATGATTCCTGCCTTTTCATACATTTCCCCGATTTATGCGCACTCTCGCAAAAATTCGGGGATTTTTAGATCTGATTCAAAATTTGCTCTCCCATTTCTTTTGTCCCTGTTATCGTCTCGCCCGCTACGGCAATGTCCGCCGTTCGGTATCCGGCGTTAAGCACGCTGGTTACTGCCGACTCTATCTCCCGCGCTTCTTCCGGCAATTCCAATGTATACCGCAACATCATCGCAACAGAAAGAACCGTTGCAATAGGGTTTGCCGTGTTCCTTCCTGCGATATCGGGCGCAGAGCCATGAATCGGTTCGTACATACCAAAGGAGCCTTCCCCAAGGCTGGCAGATGGCAGCATGCCAATGGAACCCGTAATCTGGCTTGCCTCGTCGGAAAGAATATCCCCGAACATATTGTTCGTAACCAGAACATCAAAATGCTTTGGATTTCTAATCAATTGCATTGCCGCATTATCCACGTACATGTGGTCAACCGCCACCTGCGGATAATCCTTTGCCACCTCATCCATGACGCTTCTCCAAAGCCTCGAACTTTCCAAAACGTTTGCTTTATCCACACTGGTAAGACGCTTACTCCGGTTCATTGCCGCTTCGAAGGCAATCTTTGCAATCCGTTTCACCTCAAACTCACTGTACGCGTCCGTATCATAAGCCTCCACGCCGTATTTGCCTTCACGGTATCCACGCTCACCAAAATAAATACCGCCCGTCAACTCACGAACAATTAGAATATCCAAATCGTCACCAATGATTTCTCTCTTGATAGGGCAAGCATCACTCAGCGCCCGATGAATCATAGCCGGGCGCAAATTGGCATATAAACCAAGACTCTCGCGCAAGCGCAGCAACGCCTTTTCCGGCCTCTGCTCGCCCCTTACATGATCCCACTTCGGACCGCCCACAGCCCCCAGAAGCACCGCATCGGAACTTTTACAAACATCCAATGTTGTCTGCGGCAAGCACTCGCCCACAGCATCAATGGCACACCCGCCTGCAAGCACTTCCTGGATATGAAACACATGCCCAAATTTTTCGCCGATTCTTTCGAGTATTTTTATGCCCTCATCCATGATTTCAGGACCTACGCCGTCTCCTTTAATTACCGCTATTTTAAAATCCATCTTTTACCCCCTTCTCAAGCATCGATTTTGTTTCGTGTATAACCCACCAAGCCGCCCTCTGTCATAATTTTTTTCATGAACGGCGGAAATGCCTGGGCTTGATAGACTTTTCCGGTTGTGTCATTGGTAATCACACCCGTGTCAAAATTCACACGAATCTCATCACCGGCTTCAATATCCTCCGCCGCTTGCTCACACTCCAAAATCGGCATGCCAATATTAATCGCATTGCGGTAAAAAATTCTCGCAAATGTCGACGCAATGACACAGCTGACCCCTGCGCATTTTATCGCCAAGGGCGCATGCTCACGAGAGGAACCGCAGCCAAAATTCTTTTTGGCAACAATAATATCTCCCCGATTCATGCTGCTAACAAACGCCTCGTCTATATCAATCATACAATACTTCGCCAATTCTTCTCCGCTGGACACATTCAAGTACCTTGCCGGAATGATAACATCCGTATCTACGTTATCGCCATATTTAAACACGCGTCCTTTTGCCTCCATTACACGCCACCTCCCATAACTTTTTCCGGATCTGCAATATATCCGACCAATGCCGAAGCCGCCGCAACAGCAGGACTTGCGAGATAAATCTCGCTCTCCACATGTCCCATTCTGCCGACAAAGTTGCGGTTTGTTGTGGAAATCGCCCGTTCTCCCGCCGCCAAAATGCCCATATGTCCGCCCAAACACGGCCCGCAAGTCGGTGTTGAAAAAACAGCACCCGCTTCCACGATATCTTCCGCATAACCCATACGGATACAATCCAAATAAATCTGTTGTGTCGCAGGAATGACAATCGTGCGCACACGTTTATCGACCCGTTTGCCTCTTAAAATATTTGCTGCCATCCTGATATCTGCCAACTGTCCATTGGTACATGAACCAATCACCGCCTGATTAATCGCAATCTGCATACCGGCTGCCTCATCGATGGTTTTTGTGTTTTCGGGCAAATGCGGAAAGGCCACCGTCGGACGAATTTCACTCAAATCGATGATATACATTTTTTCGTACACCGCATCGTCATCGGCTCTGAATACTTCGTATTGCTTTGTGGTGTGCGCATTGGCATATGCAATGGTTTTTTCATCCACAGGAAAAATGCCGTTTTTCGCCCCTGCCTCAATGGCCATATTGGCTATCGTAAAGCGATCGCTCATCTCCAAATAGGAGACGCCCTCGCCCGTAAATTCCATGGATTGATACAACGCGCCATCCACGCCAATTTTACCGATGATATGCAAAATAACATCTTTGCCGCTGACCCATTCGGTAGGCTTGCCAATCAGTTCGAACTTGATTGCCGACGGCACCTTAAACCATGCCTCGCCTGTCGCCATACCGATTGCCATATCCGTAGAACCGACTCCTGTGGAAAATGCGCCCAAAGCGCCATAAGTACAGGTATGGCTATCCGCGCCAATAATCACTTCCCCCGGCGCAACAATCCCTTTTTCGGGCAAAAGCGCGTGCTCGATGCCCATTTCGCCGACATCATAAAAATGTGTAATACCCTTATCCCAAGCAAATTCACGACAACGCTTGCACTGCTCTGCCGCCTTGATGTCTTTGTTTGGCGTAAAATGGTCTAAGACAATAACCACCTTATCTTTGTCAAACACCTTCTTCGCACCTGTTTTTTCAAATTCCGGTATCGCAACGGCTGTTGTGATATCGTTACCCATAACAATATCCAGCTTCGCCTGAATCAATTGTCCGCTTACCACACAATCTAGCCCTGCGTGTGCCGCAAGTATCTTTTGTGTCATCGTCATTCCCATTGTTATTATCCTCCCTGTCTCTGTTACATAATCTTGTTGAGCGCACTGATAACCGCGCGCAAAGATGATTTTATGATGTTGCTGGACGTTCCGGCTCCAAAAGCAATATTCCCCATGTAGTCAGAAATTTGTATATATGACATAGCTCTCGCCTTTTTTCCATGCGCCATAGAATGCTCGCGATAATCGATGATATCGATTTTTTTGTCCAGTTTCTTCTCTATAGCATGGACGAAAGCATCCACAATACCATTTCCCTCGCCCTCTATCATAACTTCTTCTCCGTTTATCATCACGCTTGCTTCCACGACCGATTTTTCCTCCTCCGCCAAAACCTCTTTATAACCCCTCATCTCCAGGGGCTCCCTGATGTCTACATAATTCTCAAAGAAAATATCTTTGATGGTTTCTGGCTTCAAATCCTGATGATTCTTATCAGAATATGCTGTTATAACATAGCTAAAATCCTGTTGGAATGCTTTCGGCAAATATAAACCGTAATTTTGCTCTAAAACAAACGCAACACCGCCCTTACCCGATTGGCTATTGATTCTGACAATCGGACCATATGTCCGTCCCACATCTTTCGGGTCAATCGGCAAATACGGAACTTCCCAATGCTCGGGATGTGCTTTCATACACGCCATACCTTTACGGATGGCATCTTGATGCGATCCCGAAAACGCCGTATATACCAATGCTCCCGCATAAGGATGACGCGGATGTACCGATATTTTTGTGGTTCTCTCATAGATGCCTATCGCCTCGTCAATATGGCTGAAATCCAACTGCGGATCAATGCCCTGAGAAAACAGATTCAATGCAGCCGTCATAATATCCGTGTTTCCCGTACGCTCGCCGTTACCGAACAATGTCCCCTCCACACGTTGGGCTCCGGCCAGCAATCCCAACTCTGTCGCCGCAACTGCGCAGCCACGGTCATTGTGCGCGTGCAAACTAATAATCACACAGGATCTATCCTTTAATCTACTACACTGATATTCAATCTGATCGGCATAAACATTCGCTGTTGCCATCTCTACCGTCGCAGGTAAATTAATGATTATTTTCTTCTCCTGCGTTGGTTTTATGGCTTCAATCACGGCATTGCAAATATCCACGGCATAGTCCATTTCCGTTCCTGTAAAGCTTTCCGGAGAATACTGAAACATAAAATCCGTTTCAGGCATGTTCGCCGCCTCTTCTCTCATCAATTTCGCCCCTTCTACCGCCAATGCCGTCGTCTCCTCCTGTGTGTTACCAAAGACGACATTCCGCTGCAATGTGGAAGTAGAGTTATACAGGTGTACAATGGCTTTTTTTGCGCCTTTTAATGCTTCAAATGTACGTTTGATAATGTGCTCCCGGCTTTGGGTAAGCACTTGCACTGTCACATCATCGGGAATTCTATTTTCTTCAATCAACTTTCTTGCAAATTCGAACTCTGTATCACTCGCTGCCGGAAACCCGATTTCAATTTCCTTAAATCCGATTTTCACCAAATACTCAAAAAATTCTATTTTCTCATCCAGGCTCATCGGCACTTCCAAACTCTGATTCCCGTCCCTCAGATCTACACTGCACCAGATTGGCGCTTTTGTAATGCTGTTGTTCGGCCAAGTTCTTTTGGGCATATCTATTTTCGGATACGGGCGATATTTTGTATGCTTCATCATAATCCTAGTCTCCTCTTCGTTTTAAATATGACTTTGAACTCCTCTTACAACAGCGTAATGCCTCTTCTTCATACTTTTTGTACCCCGTTTAAGCAAATAAAAAACCTTCGTCTCTGCATTACTAGAGACGAAGGCATATCCTCCGCGGTACCACTCTTGTTTACTTTCCATAAAAGAAAGTACACTCATTCAAATACGGGCAATTTTTTCTGCCGATATTCTGTCACTATAACGGGCGACTTCCGGTTCCACCTATTAGCCGAAGCTCTTTCAGCGAACCACTCCAAGGCGAGTTCATCCTTCTTCTGACTACCGTTTCACACCAACCAACGGCTCTCTGAAAATCTCCGAAAGACTACTATTCCTCTTCACAGTGTTGTAAAAGTATCAAGTTCAAATGTTATGAAAGTAATTTATCACAGTTTTTTAGTGCTGTCAATGCATTTTCCGGAAAATGCATTGACAGCACTAAAAAACTGTGATAAATTACTTTCATAACATTTGAACTTGATACTTTTACAACACTG
>JGI994J12354_10002402_pt1 | contig 18326 bp, 11 predicted proteins | sample IntmicLarv3ML3BL_FD_12354 | JGI IMG/M metagenome (IMG submission 12354)
CTTGGTGTGATTACGGCTGCCGTATTGAAGCTTTATCCCCTTCCCCGTGCGCAGCTAACTGCCATTGCCGCGATGACAACGCCGGACAGAGCACTGGAACTACTGAATATGGCGCAGCATCACTGTGGTACCTCGCTCACAGCTTTTGAACTGGTTTCGCAGTACGCGATCAACCTGGTTTTGAAGCACTTTCCGGCACTTTCCTCCCCCCTTCCACTCACTTACGGGCAATATGTCCTGATCGAGCTGTCAGACAGTGAATCGGAAGAACATGCCGTGGATCTGTTGGAGTCCTTTCTGGAGCAAGCACTGGAAAAGGATGTGATTCATGATGTGGCGATTGCCCAGTCCATCGCACAATCGAAAAGCATGTGGCAACTGCGGGAAAATATCTCGGCAGCACAGGGAATGGACGGAAAAAACATCAAGCATGATATTGCTCTTCCCACCTCGGCAGTTTCGGATTTCCTAGCGGCAACAGAGCCGCTTCTGCGGGCGCGTTTTCCCGGTTGCCGTCCAGTGATATTCGGCCATCTGGGTGATGGTAGCCTGCACTACAATATCAGCGCCCCTGAAGGCATTTCAGATGATATCTTTCTAGAAAATGCGCCGGAAATTAACCGAATCGTGTATGACAGTGTCGCCGCCTTTAACGGAACGATTTCGGCTGAGCACGGGCTGGGCGCGTTAAAGCGTGAGGAACTGGTACAGTACAAGCCAGAGATCGAAATTGCCATGATGAAGAAAATCAAGGCCGCTTTTGATCCGAAAAACCTGATGAACCCGGGCAAGATCCTGTCCTGAACGTATTGCGGTCAGGACAGGAAGATCAGAAGAGATTTTCGAGATCGTGCCTGACAAGAAATGCCGGAATGTTTTCTGCCGGAACAGGACGGGAAAGCAGGTAACCCTGTATCTCCTTGCACCCTCGTTTGCGCAGGAATGCCAGTTGCTCTTCTGTCTCCACCCCTTCTGCAACAGTCACCATACCCAGACTGCCAGCAAGTGAAATAACGGCTTCGACAATGGCCATGTTGTCGATATCAGATGGGATATCCATGATAAAGGAACGGTCAATCTTGAGGCTGTAAACACTGAAACGCTTCAAGTAGGCAAGCGAGGAGTAGCCAGTACCAAAATCATCAATGGAAATACGCACCCCCTTCTTGTGAAGGTGATCAATCACGGCAATGGCCGCTTCCGGATTTTCCATTGCCACCCCTTCTGTCAGTTCAATATGAATGGACTCCGGCGGCAGCTCGAATTCATTCAGAATAAGCATGATCCTTTCGCACAGGCGCGGATGACGAAACTGGACTGCGGAAAGGTTGACTGACACGGAAAGGCTGTTAAACCCCTTGTCCATCCATTCCTTAAGCTGTTTTGCGGCTGTCCGGAATACCCATTCGCCAATCTCGAGAATTTCGCCATTGGTTTCGGCAATGGGGATGAATTCGGCTGGCGAGATAAAACCCAATTCAGGATGGACCCATCTGAGCAGGGCTTCAAATCCAACGATCCGGCCAGTCTCAAGTGACATTTTCGGCTGATAATGCACAGCGAACTGATCCCGCTCCAGTGCGCGCCGCAAGGCACTGTCCAGTTGCAGAAGGCGGGTTGAACTGGCCAGCATTTCTTCCCTGAAGAAACAGTAGTCATTGCGGCCCTTTTCCTTGGCACGGTACATGGCAGCATCCGCCCCGCGTGACAACGTATCAAAATCCTCACCATCTGTCGGGAAAAGCGAGATACCGATTGAGGTGGAAAGACTGATTTCATGGTGACCCACCATATAGGGCTCTTCCGCGATGAGTAACAGCTGCCGGGCAAGCAATGTCGCTTCCTCCTTGCTTGTTGCCGACAGAACCAGCGCGAATTCATCACCACCAAGACGGGCAATGGTATCCTGCTCGCGTACAATATTGCGGAGGCGCTCAGCAAACAGTTTCAGGAGTTCATCACCAATGCCGTGCCCCAGCGAGTCGTTGACATGCTTGAAGTTGTCCAGATCAACAAACATCATGCACAAGCACTCACTATTCAGTTGGGCGATGCTGATTGCCATATTGCAGCGTTCACGCAAAAGCGCCCTGTTTGGCAGGCCGGTTAACGAATCAAAATGGGAAAGCCAGTGCATCCGCTCTTCGGCTTTTTTCCGTTCAGTCAGATCTTCAAACATGGCGATGTAATGGGTAAGCTGCCCTTGAGTATCCCGCATGACCTTGATGGAAAGCCAGATAGGAAGAATGTCGCCATTCTTGCGTCGGTTGAAAACTTCCCCCTGCCAACTGTCATTTTCATTAACAGCCTGCCATATGGTGGCATAGAAGTCATGGTCATGTACGCCGGACGAAAAGAGCGCAGGATTTTTCCCCCGAACTTCATCAAATTCGTAGCCGGTAATGACAGTAAACGCATTATTGATCATAGCGATTTTGCCGCTGCTGTTCAGCAGCATCAGCCCTTCACTGCTCTGTTCGATAACCTGAGCTGAAAGATGGAGCTGCCCTTCCCGTTCGAAATTTTCGATGGCAAAATCAATGTCGCTCACCAATTCTATCAGCAAATTCTGTGACGAAACATCAAAGGCAGCTGGATAATCAGCAAAGATAACAAACACCCCCATCACTTTCCCAACGCGATGCAGCGGTAAAACGGCAAGGGAGCCCCAGTCGTGAAGCTCTCCGGCATCCACAAAGCCTTTCATGACCGGTTCACTTGACAGTTCCTGCACCCATACCGGCTGGCGCTCACGTACTGCCCGCTGGGCCGGCGCCATGAAGGTTTCTTCTGCATCAAGTGGAATCTCCACACCCTCCAAATACCCCAGGTGGGCGCCGTAGGAGGCAACCGGGCGAATGGTTCGCGTATTCGGATTGACAAGCCCAACCCATACCATGGAAAAATCAGCATACTGGACAATATCGGAACACATCTGCTGGAAAAGCTCACTTTCGTTCCTGCAGCGGATAATGGACTGGTTACATTCACTTAATGCCACATATAACCGGTTCAGACGCTCAATTTCAGCTTCTGCCTCCATGCGTTTGGCATACAGGTGACGAAAACGCTGCTCGCTTTCGCGCAAGTCGTTTTCTGCCAAGGTGCGGGCCTCATCGCGCAGGAAGTTGTCAAGCGCAAAGTTGATGTCTGTTGACATTTCGATCAGGAGTTCCTGCACAGACGCGTCAAAAGCGGCGGGTCTGTCGGAATAGACATTGAGAGTACCGCAGAAACCCCCTTTCTGCATCAGGGGCAAAACAGCAATGGAGTGGATATTAAGATTGACAATAGCCGCTTTCCAGCTTTCCAGCATGTCGTCTTCCCGTATCTCGTCAATATGTTGCAGCCATACCGGACCTTTTCTGCGCATAGCAATACCTGTTGGCCCCAAACTGCCCGGGTCGTCGTCAGTCAGACTGATTTTCAGCCGATTCAACTGCTCGATAATGTTGGGCAACCTACTGTGGGAACGGATGGGGGTCAGTGTATTGTCCGGGTTGAGCCAGCCAATCCAAGCAATGGTCATCCCGGCGTAGTTCACAATCGCATGGCAAATTTTCCGGAACATGTCATCCGGATTTCGGGAGTGAACAATGGCCTGGCCGCACTGGGAAAGTGCGGCATAAAACTGGTTAAGACGATGGATCTGGGCTTCATCCTCTTTTTGCCTAGTAATATCTTCTACTGTCAGAAGGATATGCTCGACTGAGTCATCAGCCCTACGCAGGCAGCGCAAGTGAATGTCAAAGGCAAGCATTTTCCCGCTTTTATGGAGCATGTCACGCTGAATATGGAGCTCTTCCATTTCACCTACCCGCAATTTTTTAAGCAGTCGCATATCAGCTTCCACGCTAGTGGAAACCACAAGTGCCATCCAAGAGGTTTTCTGAAGTTCGGCACGGCTGTAACCCATTATTTCACACAGCTTGTCGTTGAACTGAACCCAGGTTTTCAGGTCTGAGGACAAAATGCCCATCCCGATAAAAGGCAGCGTATAGAAATTGCCCAGTATCTGTTCTTCGCGCAAGCGATGGGTGGCTTTCTGTGTACGCTGCTGCATACACCAGATCAGGAAAAAAACGCCACCAAATATCAGAATGATGACGACTGTTGCGCTACCGATCCAGAATGTAAAGCTTCTGAGCGGCGCCACTATCTGCCTTGCATCTCTGGTCACAACGAAGTACCAGTTCGTTCCGGGTATGGCTGCCCAAGCGACAAGCACATCCACACCTTTTGAACTGACTGTACTCATGGTGCCGTTTGCCAACCCGCTGGCCACTGCGGCAGTAACAACACTGTTTTCCGACATTTCAGCATAACGAATACGCGGCTCTCCGGATCCAGACTCTTCCTGGTAGTACATGGTAATACCGCTACCTCCCTGTCTAGCTAACCGGGTGTCCGTTTCTAGATCGAAAGGCCAGTGGGTCAGGTAAGTGGAAATATAGTTGTCCGGATCAATCTGCAAAAGGACGATACCCAAAAGGTGGCTATGACGGGTTTGTGAAAAGACAGGCACAACATGCTCCAGACGGATTTGCCCATCCGGGTTCTCCGGGTTTTTCATCTTCTCATTGCTGTTTCGGTAATCCGGCCGCAAACGGGAAGCAGCCTGAATCTGGTTTTTCAGTTCCGGGGTTTCTTCAACAGGCGCGCCTAATGCCAGAAGGCGGGCGCCGTTCTCATCAAAGAGGACGATTGACTGGTACTGCTGCGTCTGAAGGAGAAATTCAAGCTGGCTTTCAGAGAGATTGAAGGCTTTGCTGTCGCCTGTATCCCGCCATTTTTCCAAGTTGCTGATGAAGCTGTTTTGTGAAAGTGTCTGTTCACTGGAGTACTGCCTTTCTTCAAGCCAGCCCTGAATACGGGAAACACGACTCCTTGCATTGCTTTCAAGCTCGGCAAAGGCTTCTTTTTTAAGCATGGGAGAAGATATTTGCAAGGCAGTAAAACTGATGACAGGTACCAGCGCCGCCAGTGCAAATGCTGGCAAAAAAAGCCACAGGAGATTGCGTATATTTCCCCGAGCAAACGCACGGTTTTCATCATCGGCACTGTCCGCGACATTTTCGAGAAAGAGATAAATGCTCATAGCCTGACAACAAACCAGAAGCACGGAAGAAGTGGATAAAAGCCGGGCACGGGTCAGATGATCATCTATTAGGAAGGTGATGAATCCCTGAAAGGTAATCATCCAGACAAAACCGAAAGCCATATGCAAAAACATGAAGGCGGAGGGGGAAGGACGATAACGAGAAAGGGAATAAAGCGAAGGAACCCGCGACATCAAATGGTGAACATAGCCGGATGTAACCAGAATATACAGGGCGCCAACAACAAGCAGGGCATACACCCGCTGGACATCATCTTCGACAAGAAACGACAGACCGAGATGCCATGCAACAATCCAGAAGAGACCTAAGACGACGAACAACAACGCTCTCCTAACGGAGAGAGGGTGCCTGTCAATATGTGTCTGTGTCTGTGCCTGTGCCTGCATGTGCGGAATGTCTTCGGTTAGGGATTTTCCTTATCATTCTGCTATTTTTTTTATTATACCCCTTCTGACAAAAAATAGTTGCCCCCAAGAAAATTTTTTGTCTTTAAAAAATACAGTATTGTTTTGTTTTTCTGTTTTAAATTAAAAGATTGCACCGCAAAATTTAATCACTTTCTTCTTCTTGCACTTCCCCCATTTCGAGAAGTTGCTGCGCCTGACCGGACGGGAGCGCCTCCACTGTCCTGAGCTTGCGGCTCATCACACGGGTTCGTTTTTCGGCATCCTCGATATTTCTTGCCGCACGCTCCAGTGTCCGTTTGGTGGCACTCAAAGCATCGCCGAATTTGGCAAATTCCGTTTTGACCGCGCCCAATATCTGCCAAACTTCGGATGAACGCTTCTCAAGCGCAAGGGTGCAAAACCCCATTTGTAAGCTGTTTAACAGTGCCGCTAAGGTGGATGGCCCTGCGATACTGACCCGATGATTGCGCTGGATTTCGTCAGAAAGACCGGGGCGACGCATGACTTCGGCATACAACCCTTCAGTGGGCAGAAAAAGCAGAGCAAAATCAGTTGTCTGTGGAGGAGAAAGATATTTTTCGGCAATGGTTTTTGCTTCCAGGCGAAGCGTGCGTTCCAGCTCCCTTCCCGCAGCGATCACTCCTTCTGCATCAGCATTTTCTGCTGCCAGTGTCAGCCTTTCGTACTGTTCCTTGGGGAATTTGGCGTCAATCGGCAACCAGACAGGCAGATCATCATCCTTGCCAGGAAGGCGGATGGCAAACTCAACACGGGCATCGGAGCCGGGCACGGTGGCGATGTTTTTCTCGTACTGGTCCGGTGTCATGATCTGCTGCAGGAGCATTTCAAGTTGGACTTCTCCCCAAGTGCCGCGGGTTTTTACATTGGTCAGCACGCGCTTGAGGTCACCCACACCCAGTGCAAGCTGCTGCATTTCGCCCAGCCCAGCATGTACTTTTTCCAAACGCTCTGAGACCAGCTTGAAAGATTCACCCAGACGCTGCTCCAGCGTAGCATGGAGTTTTTCATCAACGGTCTGTCGCATTTCTTCCAGCTTTCTGGCATTTTCACCCTGCAGTTCTTTTATCTTTTCTTCCAACGTCGTGCGGATTTCCGCCATACGGCGGGCATTGGATTCGGAAAGCAGATTCAAGCTCTGCTGAAGAGTGTCGGAAAAGCGCTTGATGCTGACGGACTGTTCTTCACGGGCGGTAAGCGCCTGCAGCCCCAGATCGGTGCGCATTTTTTCAAGCTGCTCAGCATTGCCTTTGCCCAATTGCTCAAGATGGACGGAAAAAGCAGTGATATGGTTGTTCTGGAGTGTGGCAGTACCAGTCATCTGCGCTGTGATGGCCTGTTGGAACTGTGAAAGGCTGCCGGAGAGTTCCTGCCGGGTTCCCTGTGCAGTGTTCTGTATCTGTTCGCGTAACTCTCGTTCGGTTCGCTCATTAAGCTGCTGAAACGCCTGCATGATGCTGTTATGCATGCTTTGCAGGTCGACGGCCGTACTGCCGTTCTGTGAGACACGCCCCCTGATAAGGCCAGCGATTTGCAGGACAACGGCAGCGGCGACCAGAAACAGAAGGAGGTAAAGCAAGGTTTCGTTCATACATTTTCCGTGTAGTTTTGCCTATCAGGTGATAATGGATTATCGCATTAAAGCGAAACGATGCGCGAACGGTCTTTCCCTGTTTTGTCAGGATGTGGAAAAACGGCTTTTCCATCGCAAAAGGCGCAAGCCGTTAAAAACGACGATCAGTGTTGCGCCCACATCGGCAAAAACCGCCATCCACATGCTGGCAACCCCGGAAAATGCCAGCGCAAGAAAAACGAGTTTGATGCCAAGTGCAATGCAGATGTTCTGCCCCAGTATCAGGAAGGTACGGCGGGAAAGGTCGATAAGGTCGTCAACCCTTCTCAGATCATCATTCATGATGACGACATCTGCTGTTTCCATGGCAATGTCTGTTCCTGCCCCGCCCATAGCGATACCGATACTGGCCGCAGCAAGTGCTGGTGCATCGTTGATGCCATCACCAACCATGGCGACATGCCCGCCCCCTGCCTGCAGGGATACCACAGCAGACAGTTTGTCCTGCGGAAGCAGGTTGCTGCGGTAATCGCGGATACCGGCCTGCGCAGCAATGCTTTGTGCAGTCAAGGCATTGTCTCCTGTCAGCATGACCGGGGTGATTTTCCTGCGGATCAGTTCGTCAATGGCGGTGCGGCTGTTGGCCCGGATGGTGTCAGCCACAGCAAAAAGCGCAAGTACTTCGATTCCTGATGCAAAAAGGGTGACGGTACAACCAGATTTTTCGTGCTCCTGCAGCTGTTCCTCCAGTTCCGGCGTGATCCGGATGCTTTCGGCAATCCAGCGGACATTGCCCAGTTGCAGGACTTTTCCATCGACGATACCCCTGCTGCCCTTTCCTGGTATTTCGATGAAGTTTTCCAGCGAACCCGGATTGCCCTGCAAATTCAGCCCGTCAAGGATGGCGCGGGAAACGGGGTGGCCGGAATGCGATGTCATGACACCCACCCAGCGATGGATTTGCTCCGGCGTGAATTCCCTGCTGATCTGTTCTGCTGCCACCAGCTTGGGCCTGCCTTCGGTAATCGTGCCGGTCTTGTCTAACGCAACCGCTTTCAGCTTGCGCGCTTCCTCAAGATAAACACCGCCCTTGATGAGAATCCCGGCACGGGCCGCAGCAGCCAGCCCGCTGACAACAGTCAGCGGTGTGGCAATGACCAGTGCACAGGGACAGGCAATCACAAGAAGGATCAGCGCACGGTAAATGGCATCCTGCCATGTCCACCCTGCCAGAAGCGGCATCAAAACAGCAACGGCAATAGCCATCACAAAAACAGCCGGGGTATAAACGGCGGCAAAACGGTCAATAAGGCGCTGAACCGGCGCGCGGGCTTCATGCGCTTCCTCAACTGTTGTAATAATGCGGGAAAGCATGGTATCGGCTGCCAATGCGGTCACATCCAGTTCGAGACTGCCCGATTCATTGATACTGCCAGCATAGACGGTATCTCCTGCTGTTTTAGAAACCGGCAGGCTTTCGCCAGTAATGGGCATCTGGTTAACAGCACTATAACCGGCCGTGACTCTGCCATCGAGGGGAATCCGTTCACCCGGCCTGACGCGGATGATCTGACCTGGCTGGATGTCCCTGACATGCGCCACGGCCCAGTTGCCATCCGGCTGCCGACGTTCGGCAGTTTCGGGGGCCAAGCTCAGCAACTGGCGGATGGCGTTTCGCGCCCGATCGACCGAATGCGCCTCAATGAGTTCAGCAATGGCATACAGTACCATGACCATCGCCGCCTCTGCCCACTGCCCAATCAGGCAAGCACCGGTGACGGCCACCGCCATGAGCGCACTGATATTGAGTCGCCCGTGCAGGAGTGCGCGAATGCCGTTGAGGTAGACGGAAACACCTGCCAGCAGGATAGCCGCAACAGCCATGCCCAGACCCAGCAGTCTGAAAAGCAGGGTATCTGGCGTAAAAGCGGGCAGGATTTCTACTGCAAGGGCAATGAGAAGGGCGATGCCCGGCTTCCAGTAACTGCCCTGATGGTCATGCCCCACCTGCTCTCCAGCCTGCCGGACGGATGTCGGCCTATAGCCGATTTTTTCGATAGCCTGCCGGGCGCTTTCCATTGCCGTCTCGGTTGCGTCGATGGCGAGAGTACGTGAGGAAAGGTGAAAAAAAAGGGAGTGAATGCCTTTTATGCCATCCAGTACCTGCCGGATTTCCCTTTCCTCGATCGGGCAATCCATATTGGGAATCTGCCAGATTTCGGCATACCGAGCCGCACACGGCAACTGAATGGGGATGAAGGGCTGACGCACGGTAACCTCACAGGCGCAATCACTACAGCACGACGATGGCAAGGGAGCCTCTTCACAAGCATGATGATGCCCGTGATCGTGGTTGTGCGCCGGTTTTTGTGTCTGTTCGTGTTTCATAGTTTTTCTCGCTCTGATATATTAAAAACCCTATAGCCACTACAAAGTCAAGTGGGTGTAAAATAGTTCTGTTATTTTTTGCACGTTAGGATGAAAAACCATGAAAATCGGTGAACTGGCAAGTGCCACGGGCACGCAGGCTGAAACCATCCGCTATTACGAGCGTGAGGGACTTTTGCCCGAAAGCCGCCGCACCCGGAGCAACTACCGGATTTACAGCCGACAGCATGTGGAACGTCTGCTTTTCATCCGCCGCTGCAGAACACTTGACATGACCTTGAACGAGATTCGAGCACTTTTGCGTTTTAATGATGCCGAGCAAGATAACTGCACAGAAGTCAATGCGCTTTTAGACGAGCATATAGGTCATGTGGCAAACCGCATCCGGGAACTGAAAAAATTGGAAAAACAGCTGAAAGACCTGCGCAAATACTGCAGCTGTCGGGAACTGATTCTGGCGGAAGGTGAGTCAGGGCATGAGGACAATCCCTGCCTGTGCCGGGAAGACGCACCTCACTGCGGCATCCTAACAGAACTCTTCCGGGCAAAGCCGAAGGAGCCTGCAACAGTAGGCAGGCACAATCATGTGCCGGGTTCACATGTGAAATAAGTTAAGGGCTACCGCTTCTTATTAAGGGCTACCGCTTCTTATTTTATTTCGAGCTGATTCAATGATTCCAAGAGCGATTCTGTCAGTTGGCGCATGGCCTGGTAAAAAGTGAAAAACTGCAATACCCGGTTCAGTTCGAAACCGCGAGTGGCTCCTTCGTTGCGCAATTGCGCCATTCTTGCTTCGGCTTGGCTGATGCTGTCGTGCAGGTTCCGAACGATGACAGCAGCTGGGGCATCCGGTGTTTCGCTACCGAGATGATGAAACGCAGCAATGATGGCATTGGCGAGGGTACGCAGTTCCCGTCCCATCAGGATCTCGTGGTCTTTCTGTTCATATTCGTCAATCGCATCAATCATGCTGCGAAAGCATTCCACCGTCCTGTCTAGCGTTGAAACCTGTACCTGCAGCATATCGCGATCATAGGCGTAAAGGACGGATTCATGTTTTCTGGCCTTGCTCAACTGTTCATGGTTGTGCCAAGCTCTCCTTTCCAGTCGCGCAACGCTTTCCTTGGGAACCTGTCTTTCACTACTGGTAAATGAGGTAGCCATCATATCCAGGATCTGAGCACTGTCGGCAAACTGGGTAGAAATATCGGTACGAAGTGTATCGGTCAGGCGGACTGGCCAGAGAACAAATGAGACCAGCAGCGCACTCCCCACCCCGATACTGATTTCCAGAACGCGCATAAAACCGAAAAGGGCAGCATCAGACAAGCCTGCACCAGCATCCGTGACACCACTGATGAGCACGATCATGGCGGCGATGGATGCTGACGAAAAGCGGTTGCTGTAGCGAGTTAGGAATCCGCTGAGTGCCGTCGCCACAAAAACCGCAATGCCGATTGCCAGCGGGGTTTTTGGTGTCAGCACCAGCAGTGCCACACCGGCCACAGCGCCCATCACGGTAGCACTAAAACGCCAGAATCCGGTTTGCAGCGAATCCGCTACATTCAGCTGCATAGCAACGATAGCGGAAACGACAGCCCAGACGGCGTGTTCTGAACCAAGTAGATCGGAAATAAAATACGACAGGGCGCAGGCAACCCCCACTTTGAGGCCAAAGCGGAAATAAACGAAATTATGCTTGCTCAGAATGCGTTTCATCCGCTTTTCCTCTGTTTTTTCCGATCAGCCCCGCTGTCTTTCACCACGTCAAGCAGGTTGCTTTCCATGATATCGGATGGCGCAACCACTTTTTCATCCAGTTTGAAATCCCGTCTATAACGTTCACGGATTATCTTTTTTACTGCAGCGTGGTCAAGATCATAATCGGCAAAGGTTCTGATTGCCCCGAGCGAGAGGTTAGTGTTACGTTTGTAAAGCTTCCAGACCAGCTCGGAACAGTAGATTTTTGTATCGGACCACTGGAAGAGCAGGTCGTAGTCCCTCCCGGCAAAATACGCCGTATCGGCACGCATGGCCCTGATGACTTCCGAGGTCAATACGCTGGTATCCCTGAGGCGCATCACAACATAATGGCTATTGGTGCCCCGTTTAATCCACGTGTCAACCGGCACCCACCCTACCTTGCTGATAGCCTCAAAAACTTGGAGCCTGCCATCTTTTTCCAAAACGATACCGCAATGGGTATATTTCGAGCCGGTTCCAAGCTGAATGGCTTTGCTTTGCTGCGAACCGGTGATCTGGAAGAGGATATCACCATCCCTGAGTTGCGGCGTAGCCTGCCCTTTGCTGCACCCCACCAGCAGCAGGAAAATAACAAAGAAAAAGGCAGGAAGCGAATAGCGCAGGATTTTTTTCATAATGGAGCAGCGCAAAAGCATGATGAATATTCTATTTTGTCGCCAAACACCGCCTTTGTCCATGTTCGCTGTATTTCGGAGAAATGGTGATACAGCCTGACAATTTTGTTCAAACGATACTTTTGCGCGATAATCGCATCATTCGTATTCCTGATGCCTTTTTGTTTTCCATGTCCCCTGACGAATACTGCCAGAAAAAAGCGGCTGAAAGCGGTTCCAGCTTTTACAGCAGCTTCCGTTTCCTGACGCTGCCCCGCCGCCGTGCGATTACAGCGTTGTACGCCTACTGCCGCGAGATTGACGATGTCGTGGATGAATGCACGGATATGGCGCTAGCGAGGAAAATGCTTGCCGATTGGCGAAAAGAGATTGATGCCATGCTGGACGGGCAACCCACTCATCCCGTCACCATCGCCCTTTACCCTCACCTCTCGATCTACCATATTCAGGGAAAACATCTGCATGCCCTGATTGACGGTATGCAGATGGATCTTTACCAAACCACTTATCCGAATTTTGAGACGCTGTCCTCCTACTGCTGGCATGTGGCCGGCGTGGTGGGACTGCTTGCCGCCAATATTTTTGGCGCAACACAACCGCAGACCATGCAATACGCTGAAAAACTGGGGTTGGCTTTCCAGTTGACGAATATTATCCGCGATGTGGGCGATGATGTCCGGCTGGGGCGGATTTACTTGCCCGCCGACGAAATGATGGAATTCGACGTGAGCAAGGACGATATTCTGAATCTCCGGCAAACGGATAATTTTGCCCGCTACATGGCGTTCATGGCAAAACGGGCACATGCGGCCTATGATGAAGCCTTTGCCCTTTTACCGCGTGAAGACAGAAAATCGCAGAAACCCGGGCTGATCATGGCGGAAATATACCGGGCTCTACTGGTAAAAATCGAAAAAAACGGCTTCCGGGTGCTGGAAAAACGCACCTCGCTTTCCTCTTTAAGCAAGCTGTGGCTGGCCTGGAAGGGATATATCCGTGACTGACAGGCAAAAAGTCGCTGTTATCGGTGCCGGCTGGGCCGGATGTGCCGCGGCAGTGGAGCTAACCGCAGGAGGAGCGAGCGTTTCGCTTTTTGAATCCCGCACCACGCCGGGCGGACGCGCACGGCGCATGGAGGCAGAGGGCAAAACGCTGGATAACGGTCAGCATATTCTTCTCGGTGCCTATACCGAATCACTTCGCCTGATGAAAAAAGTGGGCATCAACCCAAAAACGGCCTTTTTGCGCTTACCATTGCAGATGTGTTATCCCCCGGGAACGGATGGCATGACGTTTGTGGCACCTTCCCTGCCTGCCCCCTTTCATCTTCTTTTTGCCCTGCTCAAAGCCGAGGGACTAGAAATGGCAGACAGGCTGGCACTGGCACGCTTTATTTCGGCTGCCCGCTGGAGTGGGTGGCAACTTAATGCGGATTGCGCCGTCACAACATTGCTGGAACGATTTAGCCAGACAGCACGGTTGTATCGCCTTTTGTGGAAACCGCTTTGCATCTCTGCGCTGAATACGCAACCGGAGCAGGCTTCCGCACAGATTTTCCTGCACATTCTGCGTGACAGTATCGGAGCTGGACGTGCGGCATCCGACATGTTGGTGCCGAAGTTGGATTTTTCCGCCCTTTTCCCGGACAGGGCCGTGGAATTTGTCCGGGAAAAGGGCGGCTTTGCTGTTCTGGGAAAAACCGTGCGCTCGCTTCATGAAAGCCTGTTCGGCTGGCAGGTGGATGGAGAGGATTTTGATGCCGTTGTCATGGCGACTTCCGCTTCGGCTGCATCCACCCTGCTCTCCCGTCAGATGGATATGGCGCATTTTGATGCACTGGAATTCGAACCGATCCACACCTGTTATCTGGGATATGCGCGCGAAACCAGACTATCTCGCGCCTTTTTTGCACTGGAAGAGGATACGAATGCGGGAAACTGGGGACAGTTTGTTTTTGACCGGGGCTGGCTGGATGACACCCATGCAGGCGTGATGGCGGTGGTGATCAGCGCGTCTTCCTCCACTTCTGCCCTGACCCGGCAGGATCTGGAGTCCGATGTGGCAAAACAACTAGCGGCGGCATTCCGTATGCCTCAACTGGCAACCCCGTTGTGGTGTCAGACGGTTTCCGAACGACACGCCACTTTTGTCTGTTATCCCGCACTGGCTCGCCCAGAAATGAAAAGCGGCAGACCCGGCCTTGTTTTTGCCGGTGATTATGTGCGCGCTGAATATCCAGGTACGCTAGAATCAGCAGTCAAAAGTGGGGTTAGGGCAGCTGCCTGTGTATTGAAAAAAGACTGGGGAAGCGAAAGCTGACCTGCCTGCCGCCTGAATCGGCGAAAAACACGTTTTACTCTAATTCACGCAGGCGTTTTAACGCCTCGTCTATTCGTTCCACGCCAATGATGGTCATGCCTTCCATTTTCTGCTTTGGTGCATTGGCTTTAGGAATGATGGCAGTTGAAAAACCCAGCTTGACGGCTTCCCTCAACCGCTCCTGACCACGCGGTGCAGGACGGATTTCCCCCGCCAACCCGACTTCGCCAAAAACCACTAGCCCCACAGGAAGCGGTCTGTTTCTTAGAGAAGAATTGATCGCAAGCAACACTGCAAGATCAGCAGCAGGTTCGGTAATTCGCACACCACCAACGGCGTTAATGAAAACATCCTGATCATAGGCAGCAATACCGGCATGACGGTGAAGTACGGCAAGCAGCATCGCTAAGCGATTGTGCTCCAGTCCAACGGAAAGGCGGCGGGCATTGGGCAGAGGCGAACTGTCAACCAGTGCCTGTATTTCAACCAAAAGCGGACGCATACCCTCCTGCGTCACCATTACACAGGCGCCGGGTACGGCTTTTTCATGATGCGACAGAAAGAGCGCAGAGGGATTGGAAACCCCCTTCAAACCGGTTTCTGTCATGGCGAAAACGCCAATTTCATTAACGGCACCAAAACGGTTCTTGAATGCCCGGACAAGACGGAAGCTGGAATGGGCATCGCCCTCGAAATAAAGGACGGTATCGACAATATGCTCCAATACGCGGGGCCCGGCCAGTGAGCCGTCTTTGGTGACATGACCAACGAGGATGATGCTGGTGCCTGTCTGCTTTGCCATACGGGTAAGCTGTGCAGCAGTTTCGCGCACCTGCGCCACCGAGCCTGACGCGGATGTCAGGGCCTCGGAATACAGGGTCTGGATGGAATCAATGACAGCGATTTCCGGTTTTTCCGCCGCAATAGTGCCGAGGATTTTTTCAAGCTGGATTTCCGCCTGCAATTGGAGGTCACGCGTTAGCAGCGAAAGACGTTTTGCCCGCAATGCAATCTGTGCACCCGATTCCTCACCGCTAACATAAAGTACCTTGTGGAGCCTGGCAAGATTGGCCAACGCCTGTAGCAGCAAAGTTGATTTACCGATACCCGGATCGCCGCCGATCAGAACAACGCCGCCCGGAACCAGACCACCACCCAGCACGCGATCCAGTTCACTGATGCCGGTGATAATGCGTGGCACATCGGTAGCCTCGATTTCGGCCAAGTTCTGCACCGGCGCGGCTTCCGTCAACCCCCTGTGCTGCCCGGAAAAACGGTTGGTTGCTTTTTCGATGATACTTTCAACGAGGGTATTCCATTGTCCGCAGGCACTGCACTGACCTGCCCACTTGCTGCTGGTACCGCCACATTCGATACAGGAAAAATGCGTTTTGGCCTTTGCCATCAGCGTTCCACAATGTGGGGACGCATCGAAAGCGCGCACATGAGCTCATAGCCCACTGTTCCCGCAGCTTCGGCCACTTCATCAATCGGCAGTCCGTCTCCCCACAAGACGATAGAACTGCCGAAATGAGCTTCCGGAATCGGAGTCAGGTCAACTGTAATCATGTCCATCGAAACCCTGCCCACCAAGCGGGTTTTGATGCCGTCAACAAGAATGGGCGTACCTTCCGGGGCGCTGCGAGGGTAACCATCGGCATAGCCGCAGGCCACCACCCCAATCCGCATGGGGTATGGTGCGACAAAGTTGCTGCCATAACCAATCGCCTCACCTCTGTCGATATTGAGTATCTGGATGAGCTCACTCGTCAGTGTCATGGCCGGTTTCAGACCAAACTCTTCAGCAGTTTTGCTGCCCGGGGTACCACCATAAAGCATGATGCCAGGCCTGACGGCGTTGGAAAACACTTCCGGATGCAAAAGAAGGGAAGCCGAATTGGACAGGCTTCTTGATTCCGTCATACCTTTGGCACCTTCTTCAAAACGGCGCATCTGCTCGGCAACCGCCAGTTGCGAATGGGCGTCCATTTCAGCATTAGCCATGTGCGTCATCAGCGAAATGGACTGGACAGACTGGAGGGATTTCAGGCGCTCGTAGGCAGCACGATACTCCCTCGGCTTGAAACCGAGACGATTCATGCCCGTGTTCATTTTGAGGTGGACTTTCAGGCGCGGAGCCCCTACCTTGGATTCCAGCATGGCGATCTGTTCTTCCGAATGAACCGCAAATTCAAGGTCATAATGCGCAATGATGGGCAATTCGTGCTCGCTGAAAAAACCCTCAAGCAGCAAGAGCGGCTTTTTATAGCCCAGATCGCGCAGGTGCACGGCAGACTCAATCTCGGTCAGGGCATAACCATTCGCGTCAACAAAGGCCCGTGCACAGCGCTCCAGCCCGTGTCCGTACCCGTTTGCCTTGATAACCGCCCATATGCTAGAACGGGGTGCCTCTTTTCGTACAACAGAAAGATTGTGCTGCATGGCAGCCATATCAATATGAGCAACAAGTGGTCTGGACATGATTTCAGGCTTCCTTGGACAAGTACATCCTGCATTCAGGTAAAAACAAGCTCTCATTTTACTCCAGCATATGAAATAAATCTCATCTATTTTCTCTGGTAAAAATTCGTTTTTTCCAGTCTTTCGTGTTATAAAGTCAAGCAGATTTCAAATACCAATCCAGATTATCCATGAGGCCAGGTTTTTATAACATTATGGCTGCGGAGTTTTTTTCTTCGCTGGCTGATAACACTCTGTTGCTTGTTGCCATCTCGATGCTGGCCGAGCTGAATTCGCCGGACTGGATGACGCCGATGCTGCGACAGTTATTTGTTCTTTCCTATGTCGCCCTTGCCGCCTTTGTCGGCGCCTTTGCCGATTCGCTCCCCAAAGGGCGCGTGATGTTCATCACCAACTCCATCAAGATTTTTGGCTGTGCTCTCTTTTTCATCGGCATCCACCCTCTTCTAGCTTACTGCATCGTCGGCTTTGGCGCCGCAGCGTACTCACCTGCCAAATATGGCATTCTTACTGAATTTCTGCCACCGGAAAAACTGGTGATGGCCAACGGCTGGATTGAAGGTCTAACAGTCACCTCTATTATTCTTGGTACGGTGCTTGGCGGCACGCTGATCAACCTGACAGTATCAACCTGGCTTCTGGAAAATGTGTTCCCCTTCCTTGACATGCGTTCAACCGCAGCCCTTGTCATCGTCATGATTATCTATGGCCTTGCGGCGGCATTCAACCTGCGCATACCGGATACTGGCGCACGCTATGAAAGACAGCCAAGAAACCCCATCCTGCTTTTCAAAGGTTTCTATCGCAGTTTCACCACGCTCTGGAAAGACAAGCTGGGTCAAATTTCGCTGGCAGTCACCACGCTTTTCTGGGGCGCAGGTGCCACGCTCCAGTTTATCGTGCTGAAATGGGCCGGGGATGCGCTTGGACTTACACTGGACAAGGCCGCCTTCCTGCAGGGTATCTTTGCCTTTGGCGTCATTGCTGGCGCAACCGGAGCCGCCCGTCTGATTCCGTTAAGAAAATCGCTTAATGTTATGTGGCTTGGCGTGGCCATGGGCTTTGTTGTCATGCTCATGACGCTGGTCAGTTCCATCTGGGTAGCGTATCCGCTTCTCATCCTGATCGGTTTACTGGCCGGGTTCTTTGTTGTACCGATGAATGCCCTACTCCAGCATCGCGGCCATGTGCTGCTTTCTGCCGGACATTCCATTGCGGTGCAGAATTTCAACGAAAACCTGTCGATTGTCACCATGCTGATGGTGTACGGCTTCATGATCATGCTGGGGCTGAGCATCCATACAATCATCGTGATTTTCGGGTTCTTTGTCGCTGCCCTGATGCTCGCTGTCATCTACTGGCACGCAGCCAACCAGAAAATAAAGGATTCACTCCATCTGATTGGCGAACACAAGCACTGATCATGGCTGGGTGCGGGAGGTAAGGATGTCTGCTTTACCGCTTTATTCACAGGAAAGGCCGGAGATTCCCCGCCTTTCCTGGTCTGCACTTGCCCTTGTCGTGCTGGCTCATGTACTACTTTTTGCTGTGCTGGTGATGACACCTGCACCCCGCACCCCAGCCCCCCTCTCCCCCATGCTCGGCATACTGCTTTCTGATGCTTCTTCTGGCGGCAATCAGT
>JGI994J12354_10002403_pt1 | contig 18325 bp, 15 predicted proteins | sample IntmicLarv3ML3BL_FD_12354 | JGI IMG/M metagenome (IMG submission 12354)
CTTTTGCACCACTGTGGCTACGCAGTAGCCTTCCACTACACAGTGTGTGCATCCCGCGGAGCGTTTTTATATAATAGGACGTAATTTCCTATTATATAAAAAACAGCGCACTTACTCGGAAAGATTTTCCGAGTAAGAACGCCTTTGTTCTTTCCTACTTATGTTAGTATAGCAATCTGGGGTTGAAATGTCAAATAATCGAGCAAATCGATTATACAACATAACTTCAACATCTCTTGCAATTTCAAAATCATCTATTAGTTATTAAATTCTAGTCCTTTCAACCGTTCCATCGCTTCAATAACATTCTCTCTCGCCCCAAATGCTGTCAGCCTAAAATATCCCTCGCCACCATCGCCAAAGCCAGCCCCTGGTGTTCCAACGATATTCGCCTCTTCTAGTAAGTAATCGAAGAATTCCCATGATTTCATGTTGCTTGGACACTTCAACCAGACATATGGTGAATTTATTCCGCCGGTAAACCAAATGCCAAGTTTGGTTAATGTTTGGGTCATCAGCTTTGCATTTTCTAGGTAGTAGTCGATACTTTCTTTGATTTGTGCCATGCCATCTTCGGTAAATACTGCCTGCGCACCTTTTTGGACAATGTATGGTACGCCGTTAAATTTTGTTGTTTGGCGGCGTAACCATAGTTTATTGAGTGATGTGCCCTCTCCCACTAATTCTTTTGGCACTACGGTATAGCCACATCTTGTTCCGGTAAATCCGGCGGTCTTAGAAAGCGAACAAAACTCGATTGCACATTTCTTCGCTCCCTCAATCTGATAAATACTTGTTGGTAAACTTTCGTCACGCACGAAAATTTCATAGGCACTGTCAAACAAAATTACCGCATCATTTTTAATCGCATAATCAACCCATACTTTTAACTGTTCCTTTGTATACACCGCACCAGTCGGGTTGTTTGGCGAGCACAGGTAGATTATGTCTCCGGATACTTCGTCATTTGGCATTGGTAAAAATTCATTGTCGGCACTGCCGTACAGATAGTTAATTTGACGACCTGCCATAATATTCGTATCCACATAAACGGGATAAACTGGGTCAGGAATTAAAACGCTATTGTCTTTATCAAAAATATCTAAGATATTACCAATGTCACTTTTCGCACCATCACTAACAAAAACTTCATCGTCACCTAAGACCACGCCCTTTTTAGCATAGTAACCGCAAATCACCTCTCGTAAAAATGCATATCCTTGTTCCTCGCCATATCCGTGGAAAGTTGTCGCATCGCCCATCTCGGCTACGGCTTTTTGCATCGCTTCAACGACTATTGGCGCCAATGGTTTTGTTACATCGCCAATTCCCAGGCGAATAATTTTCTTATCAGGATTTTTCGCTGTGTATTCATTGACTTTTTTTGCAATTGTTGAAAATAAATAGCTGTCTTTCAGTTCTAAAAATTCTTGATTAATCTTCATAATTATTCCTCCTAGTTCTCTTCTTAAAATTCTTCGCTTTGCTCAGAATGACAGTGCTTTCATAAATCATTTGACACTATCTCATTACAAAACCATCTCTATATACGAACCCTATTCTACTGTAACGCTCTTTGCTAAATTTCTTGGTTTATCAATATCAAGCCCTTTATTAGCTGCTACATAATAGCTAAATAATTGCAACACAATTACCGATAGTGATGGCGAGAACAATTCATTTATCTGTGGTAAAACAACTTTGGCAAGCTTATCACTTGCGTTTTCTTCCATGCTATTTCCCACAAATAAAACTTTCGCACCACGACTCATTACTTGCTCGACATTGCTAAAAATCTTGCTATATAGGTCTTGGCAACAAGAAATTGCCACCACTAAGGTGTTATCTTCCACCAGTGAAATAGTCCCATGTTTTAACTCTCCACCAGCATATGCTTCTGAATGGATGTATGATATTTCCTTTAATTTTAACGACCCTTCAAGGGCAATCGCATAGTCGATATTACGACCGATAAAGAAAATGCTCTTATAGCCTACACAAGTCGAGGCATATTTTTGAATGCTATCTACCTGTTCTAGCAACTCTTCCACTTTGTCTGGGATTGTCTCGATTTCAGCAATCAGCGTTTGCTTTTCATCAGGCGAAACTTTTCCTAGTTCACCTGCAAATTGAATTGCCACCATGTATAATAATATTAGTTGTGTTGAAAATGCTTTCGTCGTCGCAACGGCAATCTCTGGTCCTGCCATTGTATACAATGTATAATCCGCTTCTTTGGCAATCGTACTGCCAATGACATTGACAATTGTTAACACCGTTGCGCCCTTTGCCTTGCCTTCACGCATCGCCGCAATCGTATCTGCCGTCTCGCCCGATTGACTAATCAATAATAGCAATGTCTTATCGTCTACTATCGGGTCTTTGTAACGAAACTCGCTCGCCAATTCGACTTCCACCGTTATGCGACAGAGTTTTTCGAAAATGTATTTTGCAATCATGCCTGTATTGTATGCTGAACCACACGCAGTGATAACAATCTTGTTATATTTTGATATATCAACACTTTGTAAAACCTTAGCATTATCACTATTGCCCAGCGTTGATTGAATAGTATCGCTAATTACTTTTGGCTGTTCCATAATTTCTTTGAACATGAAATGAGAATAACCGCCTTTTTCAGCACTATCAACACTCCAAGTGATTGTCTCGACATTTTTTTGTAATGGCTCTTTATCAATACTAAAAAATTTCACATCATTTTTCGTTAAGACAGCGATTTCTTTATCTTCTAAATAATAAACTTGATTAGTACGTTTTAAAATTGCTGATACATCTGAGGCGATATAATTCCCCGTTTCAGAAACGCCAACAATCAACGGATTGTCTTTTCTAATTGCAATTAACTCATCGGGATTGTCAAGACACATAATCCCTAAGGCATACGAGCCTTCTAAAGCATTTACCACCTTAATCACTGTCTCCATTAAATCACCATTGTAATAATACTCTGCCAATTGCGCAATTACTTCGCTATCGGTTTCTGATACGAATTTTATTCCTCTTCGCTCAAGTCGTGCCTTTAACTGTTTGTAATTTTCGATAATACCATTATGAACAATCGCAATATGGCTTTCACCACCAATGTGAGGATGTGAATTAATATCTGATGGCTCGCCGTGTGTTGCCCAACGAGTATGTCCGATACCCATATCGCCAGTAATTGGACTTTTCGCAAGTAGCTTTTCGAGTGCCACCAGACGGCCTTTTTGCTTTGCCACTTCAAACCCCTCTTGTCCATAAATAGCAATTCCTGCCGAGTCATAACCACGATATTCTAATCGTTTTAACCCATCAACAATAATCGGAACTGCATTTTCACTTCCCACATATCCAATAATTCCACACATAATATTCCCCTTTTTCTACTCTTGTTTTATAGTTCAATATAATCCTCGCGACCTGCCCCAACTGATACATATTTGATTGGACAGCCCGTTTCTTCTTCAATAAAGCGAATGTAATCCATGGCCTCCTTTGGTAAATCTTGCACCTTGCGACATTTTGATACATCGCACTTAAATCCTGGCAAATATTTATATACTGGCGTAGCTCGCATTAGTTTATCGCCAATTGGAAATTGTTTTGTTTGCACGCCATCAACTTCATACGCTACACAAACTGCAATTTTCTCACAATAAGAAAGCACATCTAATTTTGTCAAAGCAATCTCATCAGCTCCTTGCATCAAAATCCCATAGCGACTCGCTGGAACATCGAAACCCCCAACTCTTCTAGGCCGCCCCGTTGCCGCTCCATACTCATTGCCAGCCTTTCGTAAATCTTCCGCTTCTTCACCAAACATTTCCGCGGTAAATGGCCCTTCGCCAACACAACTTGAATAGGCTTTCATAACGCCAATTACATGGTCCAATTTTTTCCCCGGAATACCTGCCCCAATTGGGGCGTAAGCGGCCAACGTTTGTGAAGATGTTGTGTATGGATAAATCCCAAAATCAATGTCGCGAAGCGCACCTAATTGTGCTTCAAATAGAATATCCTTATCCTCTTCAATGGCCGTCATCAGATACTCTGTCACATCAGTAACATAAGGTTTTAGCTGTTCGCCAAATTCTTGCACCCATGTATAAATTTCATCAAAACTTACCGTCGCATCGTAACTGCCAATGGTAAGTCCTTTCCAGTCTATGATATCTTTTAGTTTTTCTTTCAAACTGTCCATATCGGTTAAATCGCCCATACGCAGTCCTTTTTTCATGTATTTATCGCTATAACATGGCGCTATTCCACGTCTCGTCGAACCATATTTTTTATCAGCTAAACGTTCTTCTTCTAAAATATCTTGAAGCTTGTGATATGGTAGGCAGATAAATGCCTTGTCGCTAATCTTCAACTTTTCAGGAGTAACTTTAATACCTTTTTCACGAAGTGTCGCTAATTCGTCACAAAGATGCTCTAAGTCAATAACCATGCCATTACCCATTACATTGGTTGTTCCATCACGTAAGATACCCGACGGCAGTAGGTTCAAAATGAATTTTCCTTTATCGTTAATAACCGTGTGTCCTGCATTATTTCCACCTTGATAACGGCAAATCACATTGTACCCCTCGGAAAGCAAGTCAACCATGCGACCTTTTCCCTCGTCACCCCAGTTAATACCAGTTATAGCACTCAGCATAATATTTCCTCCTCCTAGCTTTCTAAAAAATAAAAAAACACCCACCTAATGTCTGTGATAAAAAACATCTGTAACATCTGATGAACGCCTTTGTCCGTTAAATATTTTACTGCAATTCCACACTAACGTCAATAAAAAATTCCATATTAAGGAGATTTTTTCGGAAATTTTAAATGCCCTTGACTTGCCAGCGTCTGAGGCATTACACTAAATGAATAACAACTTTTTATAGAAAGGACAACTTAATTATGAAAACATTTAAATTAGGAACAAGTAACTTAGACGTACCTGCTTTAGCCGTTGGATGTATGCGCATTAATGGGCTAGAAGCCAAGGCAGCTGAAAAGTTCGTACAAACAGCTTTAGACGGTGGGGCTAACTTTTTCGACCATGCTGACATCTATGGCGGTGGCAACTGCGAGGAAGTATTCGCAAAAGCAATCGGAATGAACTCCGCTGTTCGTGAAAAAATTCTTTTACAATCAAAATGTGGCATCAAGCCGGGCGAGTCTTTTGATTTCTCAAAGGAGCATATCCTAAATTCAGTTGATGGAATTTTAAAGAGATTGCAAACTGATTATCTTGATGTCTTGCTATTACACCGCCCAGATACATTGGTTGAACCTGAAGAAGTAGCTGCTGCCTTTGATATCTTAGAAAGCAACGGCAAAGTGCGCAACTTTGGTGTGTCAAATCAAGACCCTAACCTGATGCTTTTCTTGATGAAATATCTAAAACAACCAATCGTAGCAAACCAATTGCAACTTAGCATTACTAACGCAACAATGATGAGCCAAACTATGAATATGAACATCGAAGATGGCTTCGGGATTGACCGTGACAATGGTGTTCTTAACTTCTGTCGTTTACATGACATTACTATTCAAGCTTGGTCGCCATTCCAATACGGCTTCTTTGAAGGCGTTTTCATCGGTAGTGACAAATACCCAGAACTTAACAAAGTAATGGAGCAAATCGCTGATAAGTACGGTGTATCGACAACGACTATCGCTGTTGCTTGGATTAACCGCCACCCCGCTAATATCCAAACGGTAACTGGTACAACCAATGCCACACGCTTGCAAGATTGCATTAAAGCTACAGATATTACGTTGACTCGCAAAGAGTGGTATTCTTTGTATTTAGCCGCCGGACATAGATTGCCATAAGTACTGATAATTAAGTTCAAAATTTCTTGCCTGCTATGCCAAAGTAATTTATTTATACTAAAATATAATACAATTATATATGGAGGATAGTCTGATGGACGAAATTACGAAAACTATTAAAGATTTCTATAACACTGGTGTGCAAACTGAATGGAATCGCATAAATGAAAGACCTGAATTTTACTTGACTTGTCGTTTCATTGACCGATATATAAAACCAGGTGACAAGGTTTTGGACATTGGCGGAGGCCCGGGAAGATACTCTCTTTATTTGGCAGAAAAGGGTTGTGATGTTACATTGTTTGATTTATCCGATGAAAATGTTAAATTCGCTTCAAACCAAGCAATGGAGAAAAACATTCAATTAAATACTATCTCTGGTGATGCACGAACGGTTGATAAAGATTTAATTGTTGATATCTGGCTTGATATGTGTGAAAAAGTATGTGAACGGGAAGATTTATTAAGTTGGTCCGAACATTTGATGTATATTGGACGAAAACATTAACAATTCCAATTTTTGCACACACTCATATTAAAAGAACCCAGAAAACCCTATTAAAAGGCTTTCTGGGTTCATATTGCTTACTCCCACTCTATCGTCGCACATGGCTTCGGCGACATATCGTAACATACTCTATTAACACCTTTAACTTCGGCTAAAATTCTATCGGTTATCTTCAACAACACGTCCCATGGTACTTGTTCGATGGTCGCTGTCATTGCATCAATAGTATTAACTGCCCGTAAGATTACTGGATATTCATAGCATCTTTCGTTGTTCTTAACGCCCACTGATTTGAATTCTGGCACGACTGCGAAGTATTGCCACACTGTTTTATCAAGCCCTGCGAGAGCGAACTCTTCGCATAAAATCGCATCAGCTTCACGTAGACTTTCGAGACGGTCTTTGGTGATTGCACCAAGACAACGAACACCAAGTCCTGGTCCTGGGAATGGTTGACGATAAACCATGTTGGCTGGCAATCCCAATTCAATTCCGCAAGCCCGCACTTCGTCTTTGAACAGATAATATAGTGGCTCAACCAATTCAAAATCCATATCCTCTGGCAATCCGCCCGCATTATGATGCGATTTAACTACCTTAGTTGTCTTGGTTCCGCTTTCAACGATATCTGGGTAAATAGTTCCTTGTGCCAAAAATTTAATACCATCTAATTTTTTCGCCTCATCTTCAAATAGACGGATAAACTCTTCACCAATTATCATTCGTTTCTTCTCTGGTTCAGCAATTCCTGCTAATTTATCAAGAAATCTGTCAGTTGCGTCAACATAGATGAGGTTGGCGTCCAATCCATCGCCAAACATCTTAACAACAGCTTCCGATTCACCTTTTCTCATCAGTCCGTGGTTAACATGAACACAGGTCAGTTGCTTGCCAATTGCTTTAATTAGCATCGCCGCAACCACCGAGCTATCAACGCCACCAGAGAGTGCCAATAATACTTTTTCATCACCCACTTGTTGACGAATTAACTCCACCTGGTCTGCCACAAAGTTTTTCATGTTCCAGTTTGCTTCAGCCTTACATTTATCAAATACAAAGTTCTTCACCGCTTCTTTGTATTCGTTGTCATCACTCGACCATCCGACCAATTTATCACACTTAGCTACATCATGGTCCACTGCTAACATTGGATAATCCATTTCGTAAATATCCGGATTTACATCAATTGCCACGCCATCAACTACGCGGTTAGGTCCGCCATTGAAAATTATTCCTTTGATGTTGTCATTTTTCTTAAGTTCTGCCACAGTAATGTCGTGCGGATAAATCTCACTGTACACCCCAAGTTCACGGATATCTCTCGCTAATGTGGTATTTTCCGCATTACCTAGGTCTAAGATTACTATCATATCTTGTTTCATAAGTTTCCCCCTAAATTCTTTTCTTCTATAAAAAAGCAAATAAAGAGTCTATAAATACCCTTTGCATGTTAATCAGTATAATTATCAAAATATCCTTGCACTAATACCACCGGCGTGCCTTTGTCGCCCGAACCACTCGTCAGGTCACATAAAGAGCCAATCAAGTCGGTCAATTTCCTTGGGGTCGTTCCTTGCGATGCCATATTACCAACTAAGTTGTCGTCTTTTTCGCGAATTTTAGCTGAAATTGCATCTCTTAATTCTTCACCAGACAAATCTTTAAAATCATTGTCTGCCAAATACTTTAGCTTTAATTCATTTGGCGTTCCCTCTAATCCTGCTGTGTATGCTGGTGATACACATGGGTCAGCGAGTTCCCAAATTTTGCCGGCTGGGTCTTTGAAAGCACCATCACCATAAATCATAACTTCAACATGCTTGCCCGTTTTATTCAAAATCTGCGCCTGAACATCTTCAACTAAGTCAAGACATTCTTTAGGGAATAATTTTACTGTACTTTCTGTTGATTTATTAGAACCTAGTAGACCGTACTTTGTATTGTAACCATTACCATCTATCGAAGTGTTTAAAATCTCCGCTAAACTGCATACCTTTTCAGCGCCATTATCGAGTAAAATTCTCTTGGTGCGCTCGCGTGTATGAATATCACAATTTAAAACACTTTTTGTATATTTTAAAATTTCTTTTGGATTGTTGGCAAAAATCACCTCTACTTCGGCGCCCGCCTCGCTGATAACTTGACTGTAATAATCAACGTAATCAACACCTGTAAACTCGTGTTTGTTCTCACCAAACAACTCACGGTATCTATCAAGCGTCAAGGCATCTGAATATGGGTTAATCCCTGCTTCATCGACCTGATCAAGTGAAACTAATTCATTGCCCACTTCATCGCTTGGGTAAGATAGCATTAATACTACTTTTTTCGCTCCCATCGCAATCCCTTTAAGGCAAATCGCAAAACGGTTACGTGAAAGAATTGGGAAAATGACTCCGAGAGTCTCGCCACCTAGTTTGGTTTTCACATCTTTGGCAATCGCTTCTACCGATGCATAATTACCCTGTGAACGGGCCACAATTGACTCTGTCGCCGCGATAACATCACGGTCTCTCAATTCAAAACCACTTTCATCTGCCGCATCTAACACGCTTTCCACGATAATATTAGCCAAGTTGTCACCTTCTCTAATAATCGGACAACGAATTCCTCTTGAAATAGTTCCTACACTTCTTGCCATAATGCACCACTTCCTTTTTTTGCTTTGCGCCTACCCGTATATTATAATACATTCGCATAGAGAAGTAAAAAGAAAAATCACTTTTTAACAAATCCAAACGCTTCCTCACTTGCCAAGAAATACATCAAATGATACGAGCACATAATCGCTACATTTTCTTCTTTTAAAATTCGTCTAACCTCATCTTTATCGGCAATAATAACTTGGATTTCCTCATCCTCTTCTAAGTAATTTGCCGACACCTCGCCACTGGCATAACCATAAACTGTCGCACACGCCTCATCACTCATGCCAATCGTTGTATAATATGGTCGCTCATAGCTTTCATCAACTTGGATTGGCGTCAATAAAAGTCCCGTCTCTTCTTTTAATTCGCGAATAGCCGCATCGTGAAAATCCTCATCACCATCCACTAGCCCTGCGGGAAATTCATAAATATAATCATCAATCGAATAGCGAAATTGCTTCACCAATACCACCTTGTCTTGCTCTTCGCCATAAAGACTATAAATAATCACGCCGTCAGCTTTGTTTTTACGCGTAACTAGCTTTAGCTGTTCTTTTCTCTTAGCTCGTGAAGCCACATAATAATTGACCTCACCACCTAATTTATTAGTTCCTCCAATATAAAATAAGTTTACATATGGTGTCTTTGTCAATGCCTTTATTTCGTTGATTTTACCCATCGTTCTCTCCTATAAAATCATACTTAGTCCAATTCGTTTTTTCTGCAAGTCAAGGCTAATCACTTTTACCTCAACCACATCACCGACACTAACCGCTTCCAGTGGGTGCTTGATGAATTTTTTATCCGTTAACTTGGAAATATGAACCAAGCCGTCTTGATGCACCCCAATATCAACAAATGCCCCAAAATCAATGACATTTCGCACTGTTCCTTTTAAAATCATGCCCTCTTTTAAGTCTTTCATATCTAAAACGTCGCTACGCAATACTGGTAATGGCATATCATCACGAGGGTCACGTCCTGGCTTACACAATTCTTTAACGATATCACGAAGCGTCGGCTCACCAATGCCAAGTTCTTCCGCCTTTTTCTTATAGTCGCTAATGGCGATGCTTTTTGCTCCCGGTTCGATAATCCAATCTAGTTTGTATCCTAGCCCTGTTAGCACTTTTTCAGCTGCTTCATAACTTTCTGGGTGAATACTAGTCATATCGAGGGGGTTTTTCCCGTTAGCAATTCGCAAAAATCCTGCACATTGTTCATATGCCTTTGGTCCTAATTTGCCAACTTTTAAAAGTCCACGGCGGTTTTTAAATACGCCATTTTCCTCGCGATAAGTGACAATATTTTTCGCAATCACTTTACTAATTCCTGAAATATGTTCAAGCAATGATGCCGACGCCGTGTTTAGGTTAACCCCAACTTTATTAACGCTATCCTCAACCACTACGTCTAGTGCCTCGCCTAGCTTCTTTTGATTCATATCATGTTGATACTGCCCTACCCCGATTGCTTTAGGGTCAATCTTAACCAATTCTGCCAATGGGTCTTGTAAACGTCTCGCAATCGATGCCGCACTACGCTGTCCCACATCAAATTGCGGGAATTCTTCGCTTGCTAATTTGCTCGCCGAATAAACTGATGCCCCCGCTTCATTGGTAATAATATATTGTACCTGTTCGGGAATTTCTTTAAATAAATCCACGATGAATTGCTCTGACTCCCGCGATGCCGTACCATTTCCAACAGAAAATAATGTTACGCCGTATTTTTTAATCATTTTTTTCAAAACATCCTTAGCTGTTGCCTGCTTTTCTGCCGTCGTCGGTGCCGTTGGATAAATAACCGTCGTATCTAGCACCTTACCCGTCGCATCTACTACTGCCAATTTGCAACCCGTTCTAAAAGCTGGGTCCCATCCAAGAACCACTTCATTAGCAATCGGCGGTTGCATCAATAATTGCTCTAAATTCTTACCAAAAACCTTAATCGCACCATCTTCCGCTCGTTCCGTCAATTCATTGCGAACTTCTCTTTCTATCGCTGGCGCAATTAATCGTTTGTAACTATCGCCAATGCTTTCCGTTAAAAATGGTGCTGTCTGCGGATTATCCTGTGTAATAACTTTCTTACCTAAATATCGCAAAATCTCTTCTTCTGGCGCAACAACTTTAACCGCCAATATCTTTTCCTTTTCACCACGATTAATCGCCAAAATGCGATGCCCTGCCATCTTTGCTATCTTCTCTTCAAATTGGTAATACATCTCATAAACTGATTGTTCTTCTTCATCTTTGGCTGTCGAAGTAATTACTCCATCACCCATCGTTTTGTTTCTAATATAAGTACGATAGCTAGCATCATCAGAAATCATCTCCGCAATAATATCACTTGCTCCTGCCAATGCATCTTCAACCGTGGGTACTTCCTTTTCTTCATCGACAAAGTTTTCCGCCTCTTTTGCTAACGGTTTCGTCGTCATTTGCAACATAATGATAGTTGCCAATGGTTCCAACCCTCGTTCTTTCGCCACCGTTGCTCTCGTTCTGCGCTTTGGTCGGTATGGACGATACAAATCTTCAACTACCACTAGCGTTTGCGCTGCTAAAATTTCTCGCTTTAGTTCTTCGGTCAACAGGCCTTGTTCTTCGATACTATTAATTACCTGCTCCTTCTTTTCTTCAAGGTTGCGCAGATATAATAACCGTTCGTGCAACGTCCTTAAAACTTCGTCATTTAGTTCTCCCGTTACTTCTTTACGATATCGCGAAATAAAGGGAATTGTGTTCCCCTCATCAATCAATTGCACCGTTGCTTCCACTTGCCATTTTTGTATTTTTAGTTCCTCTGCTAGTCTTAAGTTAATGTCCATTTTTCCTCCTCAATATTACACACTATATATCTTATAACACCTTAACAATCACCTCACCTTTTGTCAATATTTGTTGCAGGGCTTCGCTTGACATGGTAAGATTAGATATATTTAATCACAGAACAAGGGGGACTTACAAATGGACTCTAACAATACATATAATTCACAAACGCCAACGCCATCTCCAATTCAACAGATGCCTACACCACCGCCAAGCAATGGTTTTTCAATTACGGCACTAATTATGGGGATTTGTTCTTTAGTTTTTATCTGCTGTGGCGGGGGCTTTATCCTCGGTTCATTAGGCATAATCTTTGCCATTCTATCACGAAACGCTGGTAAGATGAATACTCAGGCCAAAGTAGGCTTAGGTCTATCAATCGCTGCCTTTGCACTGACTTTGATTATTGTACCGATGATACTTATGGGATATGCGACTAACTCATTTATAAATGAATTTCAAGGAGAATTTAATCGTCAATATAACGAAATTTACGATGAATTTGAGCTTCCAACTTCGCCCGAAAAGCTTGGGGATATCTAATAGATAGTAATTCCCCAAACAAGATATAAGATATTTCGTATAACAAAATTAGTACCGACAATTATTGCTGCAATATAGCTTAAAACTTCTATCTTTGGCATCGGGATACTTATTTTTTCACTTGAGGCGATTTCAAGCCCTTGTTTTAACGCATACCACGTAAGACAAACAGCTACATAAAATACCAAGGGATGGTAGTAGAATGATTTTAAGAACTGACCGTGAATCAAGGCAACAAACGCTCTCGTTCCGCCACAACCTGGACAGTAAAAACCTGTGAAATGATGTAAAATGCATGGTGGCATAAGTCTTAGTATAAAATCCATTTTGTAACCTCACTTATTAGTATTATATTCACTATACCATATTCAAGAACAAAGGAGTAAATCAAATGAAACGTTCTTCGACAGAATTAAAAAAATTCGCTCGTGCTACTTTAAAGGGTAAATACGGCATCTTTGTTGGCACCTATGTAATATATCTGTTGATTTCTGTTTGTGAATCATACGCTACTTTACAACTGCAAAGTATTGCTTCCAAACATATATATTTGGTTATTCAATTCCTATTATCCTCCGTCCTCCAACTATTTTTTGTAGGACTAGCTTATCAAGCAATGAAAGCTTGTCGCGGGAAACAACTCAAGGTCTCGGATTTGTTTTATGCCTTTAGTCATAATCCTGACCGCTTTATCAAAGTGGCACTATTGCAAGTTGTAGTATTGTTCATACCTACACTTCCCTTGTACTTCATTCCTGGTTCCAACCTTTTTGCGAATGATAGCATGGTAATTATTGTTTTTTATCTTTTATTTTTAGTTGCTTCTATATTACTCATTATCCTGAATTTAGCATTGACTCTGTCGTACTATTTAATAATAGACTGCCCAGAAATGACCTCCGGGGAGGCTATTAGAACTAGCATCCGCTTAATGAAGGGCAATAAAGGTAGAGCCTTTTATATTTCACTAAGTTTTATCGGTCTAATACTTCTTGGTATTTGCTCATTTGGCATTGGGCTATTATGGTTAGCACCATATATGAATGTAACTTCTGCCTACTTCTACTTTGATGTGATTGGAGCACTTGACCCACCGGCCGAGAAAATTGCTCAAGAAACTATTGCTCCTATTGTTGAAGCTCCAGTTATTGACACTTCTAAAGAAACATAAAATATATGCGAAGAACGCTCAGTACACCGAGCGTTCTTCGCATATATTTTATTCGCCTGCACGGCTTATTACTTTCGCGTAAAGTATTCCATCAGTGCACAACCGCTGTTATACTTATTGCCACTAGCAATAGCTTCTCTTTCATTATATTTCCATGAGTGCTTCTGCTCTTTGGTACTATCATATAACATATATGGTACTGCATCGCTGGTATGTGTTCTAAGCTTAACTGGTGTTGGGTGGTCTGGCAAAACTATCATACGATAGTCCTCACCAGAAGCATCTAAGCCTGCTTTGACAAGTTTGATTACCCGCTCGTCAATATTTTCAATCGCCTTGATTTTCTTTTCTAAACTACCTTGATGGGCCATCTCATCAGGTGCTTCTACATGCAGATAGAAAAAATCAAATCCATCTTTGGTTACGGCCTCAATGCCTGCTTTGGCCTTACCTTCATAATTAGTATTCAAACCCGCATTAGCACCCACCACGGTGATGTTGTGAAGTCCTGCTCCTACGGCAATTCCTTTTAGCAAATCAACGGCTGAAATCATCGCTCCACTCTTGCCATACTTATCTTCAAACGAATCAAGCGTCGGTTTCGTACCTGCTCCCCAAAACCACAAACTATTAGCTGGGTTTAATCCCTTTTCTCGTCTTGCTTGGTTGACTGGATGATTATTTAAAATTTCATAACTTCGCTTTTGCATTTGCAAAAAGATATCTTCTGCTGGCAAATACTCTGTGATTTTTTGTTCCAAAATATCATGTGGCTGTGCATATGTAAGCACTTCGCCATCTTTCCATATTACGCAGTGGCGATAGCTCGTTCCTAAATAAAATTGAATTTTATCATAGTCAAATTCGGCTTTCACCGCATTAAGCAATTCTTCGGCTTCTTCGGTACTTATCTCATCGGCACTATGGTCTATCATCGTCTTATCTTCGTAATTGGGCTCATCCTCGGAAATCGTCACAATATTACATCTAATTGCCACGTCGCTATCTGCCATATCAACCCCGATACTAAGCGCCTCAAGCGGTGAACGACCCGTATAATATTGCCTTGGATCATATCCTAACACCGATAAGTTGGCAACATCACTTCCTGGTTTCATCCCCTCAGGAATTGTGTGCACAATCCCAATCTCACTTTTACTAGCAAGTTCATCCATCATCGGTGTCTTCGCATATTCCATTGGTGTCATACCATCTAGTTGTGAAATAGGCTCATCAGACATTCCATCACCTAAAATAACTGCATACTTCATTGCCACTCCCTTCCCTAGGATGTCTAGTCTTACAAATTGTGTCTGCTATATTAATAATTTTCCAATTATACTTACATTCTAGCTCTAATCATCGTAATAATACCATCGACTTTTGTTGCTTTTTCCTGATAATCAGCTTCGCTCATCTTACTAGAGATGAAGGCAAATTCGCCCTCTACATCAGGTAACTCAAATGTTTCAACTTCGCCAAATACTTTTTGTACTTCAGGCAAACGCTGTGCCTTTTCACCTTTGATGCGGATGAAGAAGCGATTCTTAACTGCTCCGATGTCCATTAATTCTAATGCTTTACTTGTCCAGTTGACAATAACATTACAATGGCTATGACGTGCCATATCAACGATATCAGCAACTACCGCACTAGCTGTTGGCAACTTTCCTGCGCCACTACCATAGAACATCGCATCACCTAATACATTACCATGAACGAAAATCGCATTAAACACGCCATTAACACTATACAGTGGTGATTTTGGAGTCACTATTACTGGCGAGACCATCGCATAAAAACCATCTTTGGTCTTCTTGCTAGTCGCTAGTAATTTGATGCTATTGCCCATTGCTTTAACATACTTAATATCCGTGGCACTAATACTCGTAATACCCTCGGTGTAAATCTCTTCGTAATTAATATGACGACCAAACGCTAGTGAAGATAAAATGGCAATCTTACGACATGCGTCGCCACCTTCTACGTCTGCCTCTGGATTTCGCTCGGCGTAGCCTTTATCTTGAGCCTCTTTTAATACTTCTTCAAAATCCGAACCATGTGCTTGCATTTCACTTAAAATGTAATTGGTTGTTCCATTTAAAATACCAGTAATCTCATCAATTTCATCAGCCGTCAAAGACGAATTAAGCGGTCTGATAATCGGAATTCCACCACCACAACTAGCCTCAAATAAGAAGTTGATATCCTTATCACGAGCAATATTTAGTAGCTCCAAACCATGTCTGGCAACCAATTCTTTGTTGGAAGTACAAACACTTTTACCCGCCTCTAGCGCTTTCTTAACGAATGTATATGCTGGCTCAATTCCGCCCATCACTTCGGCAATAATTGTTACTTCAGGGTCATTTAAAATAACATCAAAATCATGAACAATCTTATTTTGAATTGGATTATCGGGAAAATCGCGCAAATCAAGCACATATTTGATATTAATTTCATCTCCTGCCTTGGCATTGATGCTTTTGTAGTTGGTGTTGATAACTTCTACCACTCCTGAACCAACTGTTCCATAGCCTAGTACTGCGATATTAATCATGATGAGCCTCCTGTCGTTATCCACCGTAGATAAGCATTGATAAATGGGTCAATTCCCCCATCCATTACTTGGTCCACATTGCCTCGTTCTTCATTCGTGCGATGATCTTTAACCATTGTATATGGTTGCATAACATATGACCTAATCTGATTGCCCCAGCCAATCTCTGTTACTTCGCCACGAATTCCTGTTAGTTTTTCTTCATTTTCCTGTCGTCTTAATAGGTAAAGCTTCGCTTTTAACATCTGCATCGCCTTATCTTTGTTCATGTGTTGCGAACGTTCATTTTGACATTGCACCACAATTCCACTCGGAAAATGGGTAATTCTAATTGCTGATGATGTCTTGTTGATATGCTGTCCGCCCGCACCACTGGCACGGTAGGTGTCAATTCTGATATCTTCATCCTTGACTTCTATATCAACATCTTCTTCTATATCAGGCATCACATCGCATGATACAAATGATGTCTGCCTTTTGCCAGCGGCATTAAACGGTGAAATTCTCACCAAGCGATGCACGCCTTTTTCTGATTTTAAATAGCCAAAAGCATTCTCACCACGCACTTCAAAAGTAACTGATTTGATACCAGCTTCATCACCGTCAAGATAGTCAATAACTTCCACAGAGTACCCCTTGCGCTCAGCCCATCTAGTGTACATTCGGTACAACATGCTCGCCCAATCGCAAGATTCTGTTCCACCAGCACCAGCGTGTAGTGTTACAATCGCATCGTCTTTGTCATACTCTCCCGATAGTAGCGTCTTAGTTCTAATCGCTTCGAACTTACTTTCAAATTCCGTTAGCATCTCCTGGATTTCGCTGACAATTTCAGGGTCTTCTTCCTCGTAACCCATCTCAAGTAGCGTCTCCATATCCTCTTTCATCGACACAAGTTCCCCGAAGCCCTCGCGGTCATCTTTTAAAACTTTAAGCTCTTTCATTAACTGCTGCGATTTCTCTGGGTCGTCCCAAAAATCAGGCGCTTCCATTTCCATCTCTAGTTCTTGTATTCGTTGTTCCTTATTAGCCAGGTCAAAGTGAATCCCTCACTTCCACCAATGGTCCTTGGTAGCCATTCAAAGTGTATTTGAATTGATCTAGCTCAACCACAGCTTCACCCCATTTCTATATTTGTATTGCTATTTATTTGCGTCCACAACATTGCTTATATTTCTTACCACTACCACATGGGCAAGGGTCATTTGGATAAACCTTTTCTGAGTCACGTTGTTTTGGCTTTCTTGGACCGCTATCATCTTTGTTAGTACCGGTTACTTTAACCACTTCTTCACGCTCAACTTTTTGCTCGATTTGAACGTTATATAACAATCGCAATGTATCTTCTTGAATGGAGCTTGTCATGCTATCAAACATATCGTAAGCCGCCATTTTATACTCTACTTTTGGGTCTTTTTGCCCATATGCTTGTAGACCAATACCCTCACGCAAATGATCCATATCATCAATATGTCCCATCCAGTGTTGGTCGATTACTTTAAGTAAAATAACACGTTCCAGTTCACGAAGTTGTTCTGCTTCTGGGAATTCTGCTTCTTTTTCTTCGTAAAGTTTAACTGCTTCTTCTTTTAGTTTGTGTTTTAATTCATTCTTGCTAAGTCCAGAAGCACGCTCTTGTGTAATTGGCTCAAGCGGAATAATTGGCAATAATGTATCATTCAAATCCCCTGAATTAAAGTCCTCGCCCTCTTCGTCATTGCGATACATATCAACGAAATTATCAACCGTATCAGTAATCATCTTGTAAATGGCATCACGCATACTGTCGCCATCTAGCACTCGACGACGTTCATTGTAAATGATTTCGCGTTGCTCATTATTAACTTGGTCATAATCAAGCAAGCTCTTACGCATACCATAGTTATTGCTCTCAATTTTCTTTTGTGCCTTTTCAATTGCGTTTGATAACATCTTATGTTCAATCTCTTCGTTTTCACTAACTCCTAATGTGCTAAAAACTGCCATTAGACGCTCCGAACCAAAGAGACGCATTAAATCATCTTCTAATGAAATGTAGAATTTAGATTCACCTGGGTCACCTTGACGACCTGAACGACCGCGGAGCTGATTATCAATACGACGAGACTCATGTCGCTCTGTACCAATGATTTTAAGTCCACCGGCTTCACGAGATATCTCATCAAGCTTAATGTCAGTACCACGACCAGCCATGTTAGTCGCAATCGTAACTGCTCCTGCCACACCGGCTTT
>JGI994J12354_10002404_pt1 | contig 18319 bp, 11 predicted proteins | sample IntmicLarv3ML3BL_FD_12354 | JGI IMG/M metagenome (IMG submission 12354)
GATTGAAAAACTGGGCTTTGAATTGATAGCAGTTTTACCTGAATCGAATTTTTACGGCAGAATGGCAGACGTGGCATACTATTCACGCACATTATAAGCATTTTCTACATTCGTACATTGTAAAACAATGCTAGCAAAAAGGCATATAAATATGGCGAAGGTCGTGGAAGGGGATTCGACCCATTCGTCATTGCGGGCTTGACCCGCAATCTTGCTTTGGCGTTAAGTGCGGGAGATTCCGGCTCAGAGGTCGGAATGACCGGACACTCCATTTTTAGCGCGGTCTTGACATGCGGGTGGCGTAGGTCATGGAGACGGAGTAGGGAACGGTTTCGAAACGTTCCCTACTTTTTTCAAATTGCGATGTTGCAAAAATCACTAATATATGCTACAATGATTTGTATTGATGCAGAAAAGGGGAATGTGTAAAATGGGTGGATTATTCGGGGTTGTTTCGAAGCAAAGCTGCACACTTGATTTGTTTTTCGGGGTGGATTATCATTCGCATCTCGGGACAATAAAAGGCGGCTTGGCGGTTTTGGGGAATGACGGCAGATTTTCAAGAGTTATACACAACATTCAAAATTCACCCTTTCGCACAAAATTCGAAAAAGACCTTGAAGAAATGCCCGGCAACAGCGGCATCGGATGTATCAGCGATACCGATTCCCAGCCGCTTGTCATAAAATCACACCTCGGTGACTATTCCATCACCTGCGTTGGCAAAATCAACAACATCGATGCACTTGTCAACGCCGCTTTCAAACAAGGCGGTATCCACCTTTTGGAGGGCAGCCGCGGTCAGGTAAATTCCACCGAACTGGTGGCTACAATTATTGACCAATCCGCTTCATTTACCGAAGGTGTTCGGCGGGTACATGAGCTGGTGGACGGGTCAATGACACTGATGCTGCTCACCAAAGACGGAATTATCGCCGCACGTGATAAGCTTGGGCGCACACCTCTCATCCTCGGGCAAAAGGAGGGCGCGGTATGTGCCGCATCGGAATCTTTCGCGTTTCTTAATCTTGGTTATCATCCGCTTAAAGAGCTTGGTCCGGGCGAAATTGTATTACTCACTCCGGATGGCGTGGAACAGCTTTCTCCGCCCGGCGAGGAGATGAAAATTTGCGCGTTTTTGTGGACGTATTACGGTTATCCCTCGTCGGCGTATGAGGGGATTAACGTCGAAAATATGCGGTATCGTTGCGGCAGCTTGCTCGCGAAACGTGATGAAGGGCTTGTGGTTGACGCCGTAGCAGGAGTGCCCGATTCCGGCACTGCTCACGCCATTGGATATGCCAACCGGTCTGGCATTCCGTTTTCCCGCCCCTTCATAAAATATACACCAACATGGCCGCGCAGCTTTACGCCGAAAGACCAAAGCCAGCGCAGTCTTATCGCTCGCATGAAACTGATTCCGGTGGACGAGCTTATTCGCGACCGTGAATTGCTTTTTATTGATGATTCGATTGTGCGCGGCACCCAGCTTCGTGAAACTGTGGAGCTGCTTTATCAATGCGGCGCAAAAAAGGTGCATATCCGCCCCGCATGCCCGCCGATTATGTTCAGCTGCAAGTATATTAACTTTACACGCTCCGGTTCGGAGATGGAGCTGATAACCCGTAAAACCGTCAACGCTATTGAGGGAAAATGCGATGACGAAACCATGCAAAAATACCTTGACCCCCGCGGCGAATGCTATAATAATATGGTGGACAGAATGTGCCGGGAAATGAATTTCAGTTCTCTGAAATTTATGGAGCTGGAGGATTTGATAGAAGCCAGCCACATGCCAAAATGCAAGCTGTGTACCTATTGCTGGAACGGGAAATAAAAACACAACGGGTTGGAAAATGGTATTTTTCTAATGTCATCCTGAGCTTGCGAAGGATCTTGTGGATTAATTGAACCTCTTTGGAATATGAAACAAAGATTCTTCGCAAGCTCAGAATGACAGGATATTCGCATTATAAGTGCCCCCAATATAAAAGATGTAAACAGACAAAATCTGTTTACATCTTTTTGTTTTTTGCAATAATTGCTGTGCAACGGATAATTATTCCATATTTGGGGCAAACTTCCATCATAGTTGTACAACCGTATATTTCGGAAAGGTGATGTTATCGCCATGAAATCAAACAAAATTCTCCTGCTTGTAATCGGAGGCATATCAATTCTGCTCATTTTCGGCATGGTTATGCTGATTCTTTTATACATCCGCCGCCCTGTTCCCGTTCCTGATTCCGGAAATTCCGAGTCGCCCGCCCGCTCTGCCACCACAACAGTACCAACTTTACCAACGCAACCAACACAGCCGCCGGATGCACCCTACATTTTGGGACAATGGGAGGGAAAGCTTGCGTTATTTACGCCGCCGGACGCATATCCGCGGCAGGTGTATGATATATATCTATCCGCGTTTCCGATAGAGGAGCAACGGCGGCTTGAGGCCGGCATTCCGGCTCAAAACGAGGTCGAGCTCGCGGCATTGCTGGAGGATTTCACCAGCTGATTCTATACAACCGTCCCCGTATACTGCCTGATAATATCAGCAGCATGGGAAATTTGTTCCGCGGCGGGCGGCGGCACATCGTCCAGCGTATACTGCATCCCCATAGCCTGCCACTTATACTCGCCCATCTTATGAAATGGCAGCAGCTCCACTCGTTCAACACATTTATACCGGCTGATCAGCTCTCCCAGCGCGTGCAGAGCGGCATCGTTCAGCGTTAATTCCGGAACCAGCACATGACGTATCCACACCGGTTTTCCCTCTTGCTCCCGCAGATTCAAAACCTCCAGCGTATGTTCCATGCCCATGCCGGTAATCTGCCGAAACAGCTCCGGCTCCCCTGCTTTAATGTCAAGCAGCAGCAAATCCGCCGCCGCGACCACAGTGTCGCACTTTTTCAGCGAAACACCACCGGCAGTGTCCAAAGCGGTATGCAACCCGTGCTCCCGACAACCCTCCAAAACAGAAAGGGTAAACTCCGGCTGGAGCAACGGCTCACCACCGGACAGCGTCACTCCGCCGGACGAAATAAACGAGCGGTAGGACAAAACGTCCTGCACTAACTGTTCCGAGCCTATCACCTTGCCGCCAGTGACACACCACGAATCCGGGTTGTGGCAATACACGCACCGCATGGCACAGCCCTGCAAAAATATCACACACCGTAATCCGGGCCCATCCAATGTTCCACAGCTTTCAAGGGAATGTATCCGCCCCATCACATTTTCCATGTGTATTCCCTTTCCTATTAAAATCGGGTATGGAAGGTTCTGTTAATAACATCAATCTGCTGTTCACGCGACAACTTAATAAAATTAACGGCATATCCCGATACCCGAATGGTCAGCTGCGGGTATTTTTCGGGATGCTCCATAGCATCGGCAAGCACATCACGGTTGAGCACATTCACATTAATATGATGCCCGGATTCCGCGAAAAATCCGTCAATAAGCGCCGCCAAATTTCCCACGCGCTCATCCTCAGCCCGCCCAAGAGCCTCCGGAACAATGGAGAATGTATAGCTTATTCCATCCTCGCTGTAATCATACGGCAGCTTTGCCACCGATTTCATGGATGCAATGCAACCATGGCTGTCCCGTCCATGCATGGGATTAGCACCAGGTGCAAAAGGCTCACCTTCCTTACGTCCATCGGGAGTCGCGCCGGTTTTTTTGCCGTATACCACATTGGAAGTAATGGTTAAAATCGACAGTGTTTGTTTTGCGTCACGATAGGTGGGGCATTTTTGCAGCTTGCCCATGAACATTTTCACTACATCGGTTGCGATATCATCAACGCGCGGGTCATTGTTGCCGAATTTCGGATAATCGCCCTCAATTTTGAAATCAACCGTCATGTCGCGGTGATCCCGAACCGGAACTACCTTGGCGTATCTCAACGCTGACAGCGAATCGGCAACCACCGACAGCCCCGCGATTCCGCATGCCATGGTGCGAATAACCTTGTCGTCATGCAACGCCATTTGGATTTTTTCATAGCAATATTTATCGTGCATATAATGGATTACATTCAGCGTATTAACATACATCGCGGCAAGCCAGTCGCAGGTTTGCTCAAATTTGCGCCACACGTCCTCATAACTCAAATACCGTCCGCGGCAAGCCAGCATTTCCGGCCCGACCTGTTCCCCGCTTTTTTCGTCCCGCCCGCCGTTAATCGCGTACAACAACGCCTTTGCCAAATTTGCGCGCGCGCCGAAAAATTGCATTTGCTTGCCGATTTCCATGGCCGACACACAGCATGCAATTCCATAATCATCACCGAATTTTTTACGCATAAGCTCGTCGCTTTCATATTGGATAGAGCAGGTTTCGATTGACATCGCCGCGCAATAATCCTTGAACGCAACCGGCAGCCGCATACTCCACAGCACCGTCATATTCGGCTCCGGAGCAGGTCCGAGATTTGTAAGTGTATGCAAGAAACGGAAGGACATTTTTGTCACCATGTGCCGCCCGTCGGTACATATGCCGCCAAGGCATTCGGTAACCCACGTCGGATCACCGCTGAAAAGCTCGTCATAAGACGGCGTGCGAAGAAACCGTACCATTCGCAGCTTCATCACAAAATGGTCAACCAGCTCCTGTACCTCGATTTCGGTCAACACACCTGCCTTGATATCACGCTCGGCATAAATATCCAAAAATGTCGATACACGTCCAAGCGACATTGCCGCGCCGTTTTGCTCCTTGATGGCGGCGAGATAGGCAAAATACACCCACTGTAAGGCTTCACGCGTGCCGGAAGCCGGCATCGAAATGTCAAAACCATAGCTCGCTGCCATTCGCTTAAGAGCCTCCAACGCGCGACGTTGCTCGGCAAGCTCTTCACGGCGGCGAATAGCCTTTTCGTCCATAACCTTAAAGTCAAATAGCTCATGAGAGCATTTTTTCTCCTTGATAAGCCGGTCAACGCCGTACAGAGCTACCCGCCGGTAATCGCCAATAATTCTGCCGCGTCCATAAGCATCCGGCAACCCGGTAATTACACCATTTCGCCGCGCGGCGCGTATTTCGGGAGTGTACACATCAAAAACGCCGTCGTTGTGCGTTTTGCGGTAGTTAAATACATTTTCTGCGACCGGGTCCATCTCTTTTCCATATGCATCCAGCGATGTGCGAACCATCCGTATGCCACCAAACGGCATGATAGCGCGCTTGAGCGGCGCATCGGTTTGCAACCCGACTATGCACTCGTTTTCGCGGTCAATATACCCCGCGGAGTACATATCAACCCCCGAAATAGTGGTGGTGTCAATATCAAGCACTCCGCCGCAGCTTCGCTCCTCTTCCATGAGGGCTTGCACCTTGCTCCACAGTGCCTTTGTCCGCGGAGTAGGCTCTGCAAGAAATTCGCTTCCCTCATCATACGGCGTATAATTTTTGACAATAAAATCACGAACATCAATTGATTTTTGCCATGCACCTTCCCTAAATCCCATTTCATTCATATACATATCCAAACCTTTCTATTGTCGAGGGGTCAAGCCCTTATCCTGCAAAACCTTAAATTTCGTCGGCAAGATAATGCAAGAACGTCTAAAAGCATCTCTTAAATCGCTTCATACATTATACCAATAAAGGCAGATTTTTGCAACACAAAAACGCTTCGGCGTTTTTCGAAAGTCTGTCATTCTGAGCGGAGCGAAGAATCTTGCGTGGTTGCGAAAAAGATTCTTCGCTCCGCTCAGAATGACAGGGTGTGGATGCTCAGAAAAATGGGTTTTCCACACATGTTCGAAAAACGCGAACACAAAGCACAGTCTATAGTTTTGAGAAGGGTTATTACTCCCCCAATCACTGTTCGAAAAACGCGAATGCGTTTTTTCGTGGACACAAAGCATAGCCTATAATTTTGAGAAGGGTTAAAGCGTCCACAGGTATTATAACAATATTATCATCCTTTTACAACACAAAAACCGCTAATATTGTTAATTTATTATCAATGTGGGGATTCAATGTCCGTAAAGGCACAAAGGGTGTGAATGATGGCGAAGTGTGGGCACATTGACCTTTCCCGTTTATTAGGCAAGCGTTGTGGCCCATTAACAACTGCTTCGGCAGTTGCTTGAAAACGCATTCGCGTTTTTCGAAAGTCTGTCATTCTGAGCAATGCGAAGAATCTTGCGTGGTTGCGAAAAAGATCCTTCGCATCGCTCAGGATGACAGCGCTAAAAAATCAAAGCTGTTTGTCCACACCACCTCAGACAGATGGAACATCCACGAATGGAATCGCATTGTACCTTGCCATGCTGCGAAGCAGCACAATGCCGCACGGCATTCCAACTGTCTATATAAGCACACGGTAATCTTACCTTTATCCGCTCCGAAAAACCTTTCGGCACTTGACACACTGGTGATACGCGGTTATACTATGAAGGTGCAGGAAATAAATTTATTTTCACAAACAATACGAAGACAGGGGAAGTTTTTTATGAGCGATTATCCAAATGCTAATGATTTTTCGCAAGCGCAACAACCCGGCAAACCCGAAAAGCGGCGGCGAATTCGTCCGTTTCGGCTTGCAATCTTCCTTTTCTTCGTTGCCGCCGTAATCATCGGCATCACAGCGCTTGTATTGATGCTGGCCGGCCCCCGAAAAGCCGCCACCGGTACCGAGCAAAAAAAAGCCGTGTTTGGTGTCAGCAGCATTGTTGTTGAAGGCTCTGACCACTATTCCGATAAGGCTATTGTGGAAAAAAGCGGCCTTTACATCGGACAAAGCGTGTTGTCGGTCAACAAAAAGAGCGCTGTAATGAATATTCAAGCGGATTTTCCCTATGTCCAAAGTGTAGCAGTGGACAGCCCGTCGTTCGGGTCTTTACGCATACGGATTGTGGAGGAAATCCCCATTGCCGTGGTAGGCAGCGGATCGGGCGAAGGACCTTGGATTATCGTTTCCGAAACCAACAAATGGTTGGAAAGTGTGTCGGCTGACGCGGCCGCCGCATCGGGATATTTGCAGGTTCGCACCAACAAAACCGGCGAGGGAAATGCGATTTTGCCGGAACGTGAAATCCTTGCATTGCATGAAATTATCACCGCATGCGCTGCTTCCGAGCTTACCGATATTCGCGGCATCGACATGACAAATATGACCGATATCCGGCTCAATTGGCGCGACCAAATCGAGATATTGCTGGGCAATGATTCGGTGTTGCAAGCGGAAATTCCAATTGTCGCCCAAATATTGCACGAGGTTTTGAAAAATAACGGCAACGATAAGCGTGGCCGTCTGGATGCAAGCACCTTTTCCGATGCGATTCATGACAATAACCGCGCCATTTTCACCCCTCAGTCGGAACTTGATTCCCATGTGGCAGGATAGTGACGGATTTAAGCAACTGTTGAAGATTAAAAAAAATAAAAAATATCAAATTATATAGTTGTAATTCCCGCGCGCTCGTGTTAAAATAGATGGTATATACTGTTAAGTAACCGCTGATTAACTTGGGCACGATGTCTGTACGGACAAAATTTTGTCCAAAATGCGTCTGAAACCCTTGAAAAACGGGCATTTTCCTGCGAATTTCATCCTTTTTTGGGCAAAATTTGTTTCGCCCATCCATGCCCCCGATTTAATCATCACTTACTTAAATGTTTAAAATAAAAGAATATATACGTGCAGGAAGGATGTTTGCATTGGGGTTTCAATTTGACAACGAATTTACAGACGGAGTCCAAATTAAAGTAGTAGGTGTCGGCGGCGGCGGCGGAAACGCTATCAACCGTATGGTGCGTTCGGGATTGCAGGGTGTTGAGTTTTTGACCATTAACACCGACCGACAGGCGCTTTCAATGTCGCAGGCTACACATAAAATCCAAATAGGCGATAAGCTCACACGCGGCACCGGTGCCGGCTCTAATCCCGAAAAAGGGCAGCGTGCCGCCGAAGAAAGCCGTGAGGAATTGACCGCTGCGCTGAAAGGCACGGATATGGTATTTATTACTGCGGGTATGGGTGGAGGAACCGGTACCGGCGCCGCTCCGGTTATTGCCGAAATCGCGCGTGATCTCGGCATATTGACCGTTGGTATTGTAACAAAACCCTTTAATTTTGAAGGCCGCAAGCGTATGGAACAAGCCGAGGGCGGTATTGCCGCACTGCGCGAGCATGTGGACAGCCTTGTTGTTATTCCTAACGAGCGGCTGAAAATGGCAAGCGAAAAGCCGATTACACTTTTCAGCGGATTTGAAGTCGCCGATGACGTTCTTCGTCAAGGTGTTCAGAGTATTTCCAATCTTATCAAGGTTCCCGGCCTTGTCAACCTTGATTTTGCCGATGTTACCGCTGTAATGAAGGACGCCGGATATGCCCATATGGGCGTTGGCCGCGCCGCCGGCAAGGAAAAAGCCGAGGTTGCCGCCCAAACCGCTATTTCCAGCCCGCTTTTGGAAACCACTATCGACGGCGCACGCGGTGTTATTATTAACATCACTGCATCTATGGATGTAAACATGGAGGATGTGGAATACGCTTCCGCCATGATAAGCAAGGCTGTTCATCCCGACGCTACCATTATTTGGGGTGCTGCACTGGATGATGAAATGGACGATGAACTGAGCATTACGGTTATCGCTACTGGACTGGCTAACGATGTCAACGCGTACAAAGCCGGCACACGGTCGGGAAGTGAAAATGACATATATTCGTCCGGTTCATCCCTCGATGCCGAGGACCCTGATATAGATTTGCTGTTTGAGTTGTTCAACAAAAAGAAAAATTAGGATATCGGATTACAACACATCGACTGACAATTAAGAAATGTCAGCGTGTCTGATTACATATAAAAATGAAGAATCTTTTCGGCGTTGCTCTCCGTGAAGGTTCTTCGCTTTGTAAACGATAAAGTATGGAAAAGTGAGGTGACAGAAGTGGCGATGAATCCTGAACCTGATGGTCGAATGCGACTGTTGTACAAACGCAAAAACGGGAACGCACTTCTGTCGGAGCGGCGTATACCGTGAGAGGGGTATACCTGTGATAAAAATTTATAAAACCATCAACACCCGCATGCGCGAGGTGGAGGAAATTGAGGACGACTGCTGGATAAACGTTGTAAATCCTGACGAAAAGGAAATCCAAATGCTCAACCGCCGGTTCGGTTTGGAAGCTGATTTTCTGCGTGCCGCGTTGGATGAAGAGGAATCCTCGCGCATCGAAACCGAGGATGGCAACACGCTGATAATTATTGATACGCCGGTTGCCGGCCGCACCGATGACGATGAGGTGGTTTATTCCACCCTGCCGATTGGTATAGTGGTCGCGGGTCATAATGTTATTACCGTTTCGTTGCGTGAAAATGCTATTCTCACCGAATTTGAGGACGGCGTGGTTCGCGGCATCAACACCGCGCTGAAAACGCAGTTTGTTCTTCGCATTATTTTGCGGGTTGCCACGCGCTTTTTGCAATATCTAAAGCAAATTGACAAGCTGTCGGGATTGCTTGAACAGCAACTCCGCAAATCCATGAAAAATAAAGAACTTATTCAGTTGCTCGACGTGCAAAAATCTCTGGTATACTTTTCCACATCGCTCAAATCCAATGAAGCTACGTTGGAAAAAATGATGCGCGGGCGGCATATTAAGCTTTATGAGGACGACCAGGATTTGTTGGAGGATGTGCTTGTTGAGGTCAAACAGGCTATTGAGATGTCCAATATCTATCTTAACATTATGTCCGGGACTATGGACGCGTTCGCGTCGGTAATTTCCAATAATTTGAATATTGTCATGAAGGTGCTGGCGGCAGTTACTATGGTAATCTCAATCCCTAATATTATCGCGGGTTTTTATGGCATGAACATGTCATGGCTGCCCATGTCGGGTCATTTTTGGTTTCCGATTGTAATAAGCGCCGCCCTCATGGCAGGTTCGGCGTGGATACTGCACAAAAAGCATATGTTTTAATGCGTGACCTAAACAGAGGTGGGCTTGAATGGTGTAGCTCTTCCTCTGTTTTTGAATTTGGAGGGGTTTTTGTGGTTGATTTTAACGATGAGGTCATGTACCATATCGGCTTGACCGCGGCACAGGGCGCGGAATATGCCATAGTTACCGGCGACCCGGGACGCGTGGAGGAGATTGCGCGATTGCTGGATGATGCGGAGCTTGTGGCGCAAAATCGCGAGTATACAACATGGGCGGGAATCCTGTCCGGTGCACGTGTGCTGGTGATTTCTCACGGCATCGGCGGCCCGTCGTCGGCCATTTGCATTGAGGAATTGTGCCGCTGTGGTGTGCACACCGTTATTCGCGTGGGCACATGCGGAGGCATGGCAAAACAAGTCGGTGCGGGAGATTTGGTTATTGCCAACGCCGCTATTCGGCAGGAAGGCACATCGACGGAATATCTTCCGGTCGCGTTTCCCGCCGTGTCAGATTTTGCGGTAACAACCGCACTCGCTGCTGCCGCCGCCACTGTCGGGCGGAATTTTTACATTGGTGTGGTACATTGTAAGGACTCTTTTTATGGTCAGCACAGTCCCCAAAGCTCGCCGGTGTCATATGAGCTGACCGAACGCTGGAAAGCGTGGATAGCCGGCGGATGTCTTGCTTCGGAAATGGAGTCGGCGGCCATTTATACCATTTGCGCGGCACGTGGAATGCGGGCAGGGTGCGTTTTGCATGTTGTGTGGAACCAGGAACGCGGTGATGATGAGCAAGTTCACGAAACCTTCGCCGCCGCCAAAACCGCCGTGCGTGCGGTAGAATTATTGATTGGGCAGGAATATAGTAAATCAACTTGAAAACAAGCTCATCAAATACAAATTATCAAAGCTTTTATCTGCATTTTCTGAGATGTTTTCTAAGTTAATTGACTATAATTTGTTAGGTGTCATGTACCAATAAAAAAGCTGTCATTCTGAATGCTCAGAATGACAGCTTTTTGCGTTAAACACTTATTTTCGTCGAAAAAGGGTACGCAGAAGCAGTCCGCTTCCGCCCGCTACCATCACGAAGATTATAATGAAAACAAACAGGCTGGTGCGTTGAACATGGAAATTAAGGCTCATGATAATGGACGCTATCAAAATAACGCCGCCAAGCACAGTGATTATTTTTGGCCAAATAGATTTAGGGTTGAAAAACAGCCAAACAATCCCCACAATCAAAGGCACAAGTGTTAGACCACCACCAATGGGAACACCGCCCACTCGCCACAAGTTAAACCACGAGGTGGAAACCTCCACTATTTGTGTCAGCCAAAATAACCCTGCCACAAGCATAACAAGTCCAATGAAAAATGTCAAAGCAGAATTTTTGCCGTGATCTTCCTGATTGTTTTCAGACCTTTTCAAAAACACAACCTCCTAATTTTTCATGGAGTGAATAAACGAACACTAATAATGTGAACATCCTGTCATTCTGAGCTTGCGAAAAATCTTTGTTTCATGTTCCGAGAATGTTCAATGCACACACACTGCATTTAGGATGACACCAAAAGAGCTCCATTTGTCCATTCCTGATTTTACAGCCATTCTTTAAATTTCTTAATATACACGCTTTTGAAAAGCTGTGTTGCCACGCAATATCCAATTAAAAGCAATATCAGCCACGGCGCATAAACAAGCGGCAGTGCCGCCAAATCAAACCAGCCCGCAATGCCTGTAAACACAAGCAAAACGGCGATAATACCGACCGAAAGCGTAGACAGAACAAGCGGCATGGAAGCCTTGCTTTTTATGAACGGCATCTTACTTGTGCGAATCATGTGAACAATGAGTATTTGCGACAATGTGCCGAATATGAACCATCCCGTCTGGAAAAGCTTTATATGCTCCGGGGCGAGAGTGTTTGCACCAATTGCCCACCACAGCACCGCAAAACAGAGGATGTCAAAAACCGAGCTGAGCGGCCCCATAAGAAGCATAAACCGTTTAATACTTCCGGTTTCCCATCGGCGGGGAGCATGCAGATATTCCTTGTCAACGCGGTCAAACGGGATGCCTACCTGTGAAAAATCGCACAGCAGGTTTTGGGTCAAAATATGCACGGGAAGCATGGGCAAAAACGGCAGGAATATGCTCGCCGCCATAACCGAAATCATGTTTCCAAAATTGCCGGACGCTGCCATTTTGATATATTTCATGATGTTTCCAAAGGTTTTTCGACCCTCAACAACACCTTCTTCAAGCACCATCAAATCCTTTTTCAACAGGATAATATCGGCCGTTTCCTTGGCAATGTCAACACCGCTGTCCACCGAAATACCAACATCCGCCTCGCGCAGCGCCGGCGCATCGTTGATACCATCGCCCATGTATCCGACCGTATGGCCGTTGTGCTGGAACGCGTCCACTACCCGCTGTTTTTGGGCGGGCGAAAGCTTGCTGAACAGGTCGCAATCTTTTACCGTTTCCCGCAGCGTTTCGTCGCTCATGGCTTCAACATCCTTGCCGGTGAAGCATTTTTCGGATGCTATACCGACCTTTTTACAAACCTTGATGGCAACACCTTCGCTGTCTCCGGTCAAAACAACCACGCGCACGCCATGCTCGCGCAGCGCCGTAATCGCTTGCTTGGCGCTCTCCTTCGGCGGGTCAAGGAACCCGACAAAACCAATCAGCACCATGTCGCTTTCGTCCCCAACGCCAAACACCTCAACATCGGCAACGTTGTTTTTTTGCGCCACAGCAATAACACGCAAGCCGTCATGGTTGTGCTCCTCATATACCCGCATAGCTTCCGCCAAATGCTCCTTATCAAGCGGCTGGACGGTGCCGTCATGTTCAACAAATTTGCATATAGAAACGATTTCCTCAACCGCGCCTTTTGTAATAAGCTGGCGTTTGCCGCCAGCACTTTCCAGCACGACACTCATACGGCGGCGGGCAAAATCAAATGGGATTTCATCCACGCGTGTATATTTTTCAAGATGCGAATTAAGCTCGTTTTCCTCTGCGCGATTGATTATAGCAAGGTCAATCAGATTTTTCAATCCGGTTTGGAAATAGCTGTTCAAATATGCGTGCCGCAGTATTCGCGCATCGTCGCGGCCGTGAACATCCATGTATTTTTCCAAAATAATTTTATCTTCGGTAAGCGTACCGGTTTTGTCGGTGCACAACACATCCATTTCGCCGAAAGTCTGGATGGCGGACAGGGATTTTACAATAGTTTTATGCTTTGCCATCGAAACGGCACCACGTGCCAGTGTTGATGTCATAATCATAGGCAGCATTTCGGGAGTAAGTCCCACAGCCATTGTAACAGCAAAAAGTAATGCCGCACCCCAATTTTCCTTGAGAAATCCGTTGATAACAAAAATGATTGGAACCATTACAAACATGAACCGAATCAACAGCCGCGAAACCGAGTCGACGCCGCGTTCAAAGCTGTTTTTGGATTTGTCGCCGGTCAAACTTTTTGCCATAGAGCCGAAATACGTGTCGTTTCCAGTGGTCAGAACAACGGCGGTTGCGCTGCCGCTTAATACATTCGTGCCCATAAACCCGATGCCCGACAAATCGGTCAACGAGTCGGTTTCGGCATTTCGCAGCTCGGCAAATTTTTCCACTGGTGCAGATTCGCCGGTCAGCGCCGATTGCGCGATAAATGCATCCTTTGTTGTGAGAAACCGCACGTCACCTGGCAGCATATCTCCCGCAGAAAGCTTGACAATATCGCCGGGAACAACCTCGTCAATGCTGATTTCAACAAGCTTGCCGCCGCGCCATACATCGGCTTTGTTGGAAATCATCTTTGACAGATTTGCCGCGGCGTTGTTTGATTTTTCGCCCTGAAAAAACGCGATTGCACTTGAAATCAGTATCAGTGCAATAATGATGGCCGATGTAGTTATATCCATCTTTTCGGACCACATGACATCGGTGATGAAGGTGATAATTGCCACAAGAAACAGCACCAGATTAAAAGGATTAATAAGTGCTTCAAGCATTCTCCCGAAAACGCCCTTTTGCTTGTCGGCAACAATCACATTGCGCCCGAATTCCTCCAGCTTTTCTTCCGCCAATTCAACAGAAATACCCTGTCCGGAAGTCTCCAGCAGGGTCAGAAGCTCGTGTTCATCCATGAACGCATATTGGCGAATAATCGACTCGCATTCATTTTTCTTTTGTGTTACAGTTGTTTTTTTGCCAAAAATCATTTGACTCATCCTTTCATACATTAGTTTGCTTATGTAATGTATGAACAGGACAGCTAAGTACGCGCTGATTTAATCAGCGGTTACTTAATGCTTTGTCGGTGTGACAAAGCGCCTATTTCGTGCGGCGGAAAGCAACGCGACCTATGCTTTTGCATAAATGCGGGTCGCCGTCCGCGTTTGCCGAGAAACAGGTTGCACTGCGCCTGCTCCCACTACTTCGACCTGACATCGCTTTCCACCTCCGAAGAATTCAAATTTGTTAAGTTAATTGACCATACCTATGATAGTTTAACGCAATTCGAGCGAAAAGTCAACCAAAATTGTTGAAAAAGGAGTGGACACGGCACATTGATAATGTGAAAGAACATGTCATTCTGAGGCTTTGCCGAAGAATCTTTAATTTACTATACTTCACTCCGTTCAGAATGACAGACGTGCAAAACAAATGCCGACACTTGTACGTATCGGCATTTGCGAGCACATCTATTCTATTTTACAGCGATTTAAGCTTTTCTTCCCAATACTCGGCATATTGCGGAAGCCGGGTGCTAAGCTCTTCATAAACCGCTTTTTCCGTCACAGAGTCGGCAAATTTGTGTGCCAACATTCCCCGCTGAATAAGCGCGGCGTCATATACAAAACCGTCATCAGGCGTAAATGTGGGCAACACCATGTTTGCCACATGATATCTTTCGACTGCCAGCGAAGAACAAACCATATCATATCTATCCATCGCACCGACAAGCTTTTTGGGCACGGGGATAAAGTCAGGCGCCTCCTCAAGCAAATTGGCAAGGCGTGCAACCTCGGCTTCTGCCGCCGATTTGAAGGCCCGCTTGTGGAATCGGGAGAAAAGCGGAACCACATTAAACTTACCATACAGCACATACGGTTTATTTTTCCCGTCGAACATAACAGCACCGTATTGCTTTGCTGGTGACGTTAGGTTAACCACCCATTTGTCTAACTTTATCACTGAGGGATACCAAAAAAATGATATTGTTCCCTGCCGCGCGATTTTTCCGCACAAATTCCATGAAGCCAGCGTATAATCCGCGATATACGGATTATCTATCACCGACGGAACAAATAAAATGGTGCGGCGCTCCGAACCATATTCCTCATCGTCGTCAATTTCCCTGCCCGGATATTTTTCCTGGAACTCTTTCACCGACATTACAACAGGCTCGCCCTCGTTATAAACCGGAACCTCAATGGTTGCCGCCGCGGCCTTTGTCGTCAGCGCCAAGTCGTTTCCATAATCCTCATTATCATACTCGGACGCATAATTTTTATACATATTATAAAAATCTTCAAACACCTTTTGCTGTTCGGGCGGAGCTTCTTTTGCCGTGATGACAATCCTTTTGAGATTCTTCTTAACATCGTCTCCCATGATTTCCATAACATATCTGACAAAATGATGTTCTGTATGATGCTGCAAAGCTGTACCATTTTCAATATGCTCCATCACAGCCGAAAGATTCTCCGGCAGCATCCATAAGTTCTTGTTCAAGCGACCCATATCGCCGTCCTGACCGTTTGAACAATTGATATCATAAATCGCCTTGGCAACCTCGGGAATAGCGCCATACTCTTTAATGAGCGCAGGCGCAACCTCCAACTGAATATATTGATGCTCGTTGTCACTGACACGCGCGTATTGACCCGCCATATGGATATATTTTTCATCGCAGAATGCAAGAGCACAGGCAGCAAAAGTACCTGTTACAGTGTTTTCCTCACCATCCAAATCACTGTACCAATCAAAATCCACCAGCGCAAGGTCGGCATAGCGGCGCACTTTTTCACGCAGCGCGGGGAATTTTACCGCAGCGGCAAAAAAGGCGTGACAGGTGTTTTTGGGGAATCCGGGCAAGCGTTTGATAAATTCCGGTTTACGCAGCAGCCGCACTTTCAGTGTATAACCATCATGAATCCGCGCATAGCCTTTTTCAAGCAGATTGATGAGGTAATCAAGGGCATCGCTGTAACCGGCCTCGCCCTCAATTTTGAAGCGCAGACGAATATAACCATCTGAATCTGCGCGGGCGATAATATTGTCGTTGTTGATGAACAAATCCGACTCCGCAAATTTCTCAAAAGTAACCTTTTTTCTGCCGGAGGTTCTTTTGACACTCTTTGCGCCCTTGATCAACTTTGCACGCTGTTCCGCAAGATTTTCAAACTCTGCCATTTTTTCCGCCGCCGGAGCATAGTCTCTGTTAGACGCAAATCCCATTACGTTATGAGCCGGGCGGAAGCTGCCGTTGGCTTGCAGCCATAAGGCGCGGTCATATTGCAGTTGGGGGTAATCGTCATCATATTTGCAAAGCATGCTATTTGCTGCATCTTCGGCGTCGCTATCTAAACTGTACAAAAAGCGGGAGAGAAGCTTTGACATACGCGGAACATCCACAGGTGTCAGAACCGTTGTCATATAGTAGCATGCCAATTTCAAGTGCTCTGCCTGTCCTTTAAAATCATCGGTCGTTTCAAGCATTTGCACCATCGCATTAGCGGCTTCCACTTTTTCGTCATAGACTTTTTGGTCGAGTATTTTCTCATAAAAAACCTCGCCGTCATCATATTGAATGCAGACCTTAAAGGAGGGGAATTTATCAAACAAACCCTCGGCAACCATCTCATCAATAAGCGGACGGAGCTTTTGCGGCAAATATTCTGCCGCCACTCCAGCATCAACTTCATCTGCGTTGGGAACTTTGGCACAATATACGCTGTTAGGGGAGGAGTCAAACAAAAGCGGATATATGTATGTGCTCTCCTCATATGGTCTGATGCGAAAACCGGTGAACAACGCTTGTTGCTCTTCATTTGGCAGGCGGCTTACCCCGCTGTTTTCCTCAATTGTGCCGGAAATCAGCGCTGTCATAACCTTGCGCAGTCCATCCGCATACACCTTTGCCATCTTGTCATATGTGGTGTTAAGGAAATTATCCATCGTTTCCAGTGCTTTTTTGACATCCTTAGTTGAGCTAAGCGACTGCAAAAAGGATTTGGCATAGGGTCCTTCGCTTGAATAGCGATCCACTATCTCTGCGCCTTGAGTCACCAGCCATTCGAGGTTGTTCCTTCCGTTCGAATAAAGTGTCCATGTCATGATTTGAGTAAATGCCTTGTTAAGTCCTGCCTGAAGCGCCGATTCATTCAGCCCGGCTTTTTTTGCATCATCCCATGCCTGAATCACTTTTTCAAGCGGCTCTCTCAACGCAATTCTGGCGAAACGGCTTCTAAACGCGTCCGCATAATCGTCGTCATCATCATCATCGTCATCGCCGTCCAATGAAATAAATGCATAGCTGCCATCATCTTCGGCACCCCAGTTATACAGGCGGGTTTCCTTCTTTTCTTCCGATTTTTTCGCGATTTTTTTATCAATTTTCTTTTCGACCGGCTTTTCATCGGAATTCATAAGGGCTTCAAACGAAAAAACTTCCTCGTCACAGCAATACCAGCCATATTCCCAAAAATCGGCTTCATCTTGATGCCACGGTTTTAATGTGCCATCATCGGTAACCGGTGCGGGAACTTTTGGGGAAGCTGCTTTCGCAGGCTTGGGAGTGGCAGGTTTCGCGGCTTTTTTTGCTGGCTTGGACGCGGCAGGCTTTGCGGGTTTTGCCGATACGGCCGCTCCAAAGTTTTCGGGAGGAGTGGCGGGGGCATAGCCTTTTTTGATTTTGGCCACCGCTTGCCGCTGTGCCTGTGCCTGTGCTTCTTCCGCAGAATCGTATTCTTTAATCTGCGTCTGCCCGGCAGTCCCTATTTTGCCGAAAATAACGGTTACAGCGCAATCCTCCGTGCTGACGCTCCAAAATTTGTTTGCGCTTCCATCGGAAAATTCAAGATAAGTATTCACTCTTTCAATCCTTTCTCTTAACAAAAATATAGCATTGATTAAAAATGCTTACATAAGCATTATAACAAAAAAGCACAATTTTTGCAACCATTAAAACAGAAAGGGAGTGGACGAACGCTTATAATGTAAAAAGTCTGTCATTCTGAGCCTGCGAAGAATCTTTAAAATTCCGTAGACCCTTAAGTAAACGCGGATGCGTTTTTGCGTGGTTGCGAAAAAGATCCTTCGCGTTGCTCAGGATGACAGGGCGAAGTCCTCAACATCATGCCATCACATCCCGGTAGGGGCGAACTGT